>OCVV012853362.1_pt1 | contig 11882 bp, 10 predicted proteins | sample 1539721 | NCBI WGS metagenome assembly OCVV01 (sample SAMN02144230, study PRJEB22623) | gut metagenome | biome: sheep rumen | host: Ovis aries | place: New Zealand | reverse complement strand
CAAATCGTCGCGCTCTCAAAATTTATCGTAAAAGACTTTATTTCAGTGATTTCAAAGAACGATTAGTCCACTTTAACGGGACAGTAGTGGGGCAAAACAAGAAATATATGACAACAAATGAACTCACAACCCATTTAGGAGAGTATGTGAAGCAATACGGACAGAATGGAGGTACCATCCATGAAGGACTGTCTAAGAAGAAACAAATATGGCAGTTTTGGGCAGGTGATGACGAGGAACTCTTTGACGAAATGGTCTCTGACAACTACCTCTCAATCTACGAATGGGGAGAAATCGGAAGTCTGGATAGTGACAAACTTCGTAACGAAGATGCCATCAAGCAAGCCCTGAAAAATAAAGTACAGGAATACAAGACAAAAGACCCGTTCCATTCCGTCAAGATGCTTTATGATATGAAGCACAATATGCATGTCGGAGACGTTGTTGTCTGTAGGAACAAAGATTGCAATAAGATTGTTGCCGTTGGTGAAATCATAGGTGGCTATTTCTTCAATCCTGACCACCCGGTCAATAATCATTGTGTTAAAGTGAAATGGAATCGAATGGATTGGGATATAACTCAACTATTAAGCCTTTCCCGTGACTTACTATCCGTTTCACCTCGATTGCAGAATGTGACAAAGAAAGACTGGGCACAAAAGATATTGGCAGTCTTTGAAGGAAGGACAACCATGGAACATAAAGAACCTCAAACAAGTAAAGATGCAGTGACAATGGAAGAAATAGAAATACTCAAACAAAAGAAACAGATTATCCTTCAAGGTGCTCCTGGCACAGGTAAGACATACAAAACGGCCTCCATTGCAGTAGGCTTGTGCCATCCAGCCTTTACAGATTTTGACAATCACAAGAAGGTGATGGATGAGTATGACCGATTGCAGAAAGAAGGACAAATTGCATTCTGCACCTTCCATCAGTCCATGGACTATGAGGACTTTGTGGAGGGGTTGAAGCCTGAGGTAAAGGGCAATGCTGTTGAATACAAGGTTGAGAGCGGCATCTTCAAGACCATCTGTGAAAGGGCACAGGACAAGGTTGTATCAGATAAGCCATACGTGCTTATCATCGATGAAATAAACCGCGGTAATGTTTCCAAGATATTCGGAGAACTCATCACATTACTTGAAGCCGACAAACGAAGTGGCGGTGGCACACATCACATCAGCTTGAAGTTGCCTTATTCAAAAGAAGATTTCTCTGTTCCCTCCAATCTTTACATTATTGGAACGATGAATACCACAGACCGCTCAACTGGAACGATTGACTATGCAGTACGCCGTCGGTTTGCTTTTGTGACTTTGGAGTCTCAAGCTGATGTCATTGCGAATTGGTGCAATGCGGAGTCGGTAGCTACCTACGTCAGGGATGCTGCTCTTGCATTGTTTGCGCAAATAAACGGCATCAGCAAAAACGACACACGTTCTTTCATTGCCGAGCATAAGGCAGCGGATTTTGAGTTGGAAGACCTCAAAGTTGGTCATAGCTATTTCATGGCAAAGGACATAGCGACTCTCAAGATGAAGATGCGCTATGAAGTAGTGCCACTTATCAAAGAGTATATAAAGGATGGCATTCTTAGAGGGTCATCAGATGATGCCAAATACTTTGAGAAGTGGTTCAATGCAGAGTGCTATAACCCATCAATAGAATATAGCACAGCAGAATAATGTGCGAACATGAAAAGATACCATACGATTCCTTTGCCTTCCAAGATTATTGGGGCGAAGGAATGCGCCTTCCAGGTCAAAGCAAAGGACTGGATAGGTGGTTCTTTCAGTGGCAATGGCGCAATTCCAAGGCAAACGATGATGTTGAGTCTGATCAACCAGCGGTTACAGAGTCAGGCTATTATGCTTCATACGTCATAGGTGCACAATGGTTTGACGAGGCAAGAACGATGCCTCTTGTCGTTACCACTAAACAAGGTTGTGAACATATTGATTTTATGAAGATATTCAGTGTGTGCTTCAATAGCGGAGTAAAAGCAAAGGATTTCTCAAAAATATATGAGGTTGATATGGAACAGCCACGAATCAAAGCACCAGAGCTTAGGAGTGTGCTGAGTCCACTTATTGTTGCCCATTTCCTATCCATCGTCAGGGAAATTGCCAAGCGAGGTTTGAAGAAAGACTATGTACAGCGAGAAGATAATCTCAAAAAAGTGAAAGGGCGTATAGCTATTTTCTATAACGAGCGTGTCAATATACAGAAGAAAAGATTTGACAAGGTTTTCTGCCGATACCAAGAGTATTCGGAAGATACCGTAGAGAATAGGCTCATCAAGAAAGCCCTATTGTTCTCACAGCAGATATTGCAAGTTGCTGGCATATCGGAAAGCCTGCTTCCATTGCAACACACTGTTCAAGAGTGTTTGTCTGCGTTTGCTAATGTTGGCGACCAGATCGAAGTTTGGGAGGTCAAGGCAATCAAACATCACAAAATATTCAGAGAATATGACGATGCCATCAAGCTCGCCCAAATGATACTCCATCGCTACGATTACAACATCACTAATATTACAACTGCCGAGGAAAACTATTGTCCTGTCTTTTGGATTGATATGGCTATGCTATACGAACACTATGTATTAGGATTGCTTCGTGAAGCATACGGAAACAAGATACTTTATCAAGTGCATGGCCATACAGGCTATCCTGATTTTGTATGCCACTCACCGCAAGTGGTATTGGATACGAAGTACATACCACGTTTCGAACATGACAATTTTGACACCTATATTGTTCGGCAGTTGAGTGGATATAGCCGTGATAAAAGGATTTTCCCACATAAGTCAGAAACCGATATCCCTTGCGTGATTATCTATCCGATAGAAGGTGACGCAGAGAATCCATTCAGAGGAAAGCAACTGGAGGACTTTCTAAAGGATGAAGACCGCCGCCTTTGGAACTTTCATAAGATTGCAGTTCCTCTACCTATTTTGAACAGCACGGAAAGGGTTAATTCAAGGTGATGTGCTGCACGTTCACTTCTTCGTGGAGGAAGAGGGCAGCACTTTCGCGGAACTTGGTGGCCGACTCGGTGGTGAGATACTGGCAGGTGCCACCTCGCGAGAGCCGCTGGTCCATGTCGGGATGGCGGCGCAAATAGTCCTCAAGGCTGGTGGCGATGTATTGACCTTGGGGAATGAGTTTTATAGTTGAGGGTTGGGGGGTGAGAGTTGAGGGTTGAGAGTTGAGAGTTGAGGGTTGAGGGTTGCGGGTTGAGAGTTGAGCGAGTTGCTGCTCTATCTTGGGGAGCAGGAGGGGAAAATGCGTGCAGCCGAGTATGATGGTGTCGATGAGGGGGTCTTGGTGGAGGAGTTTCTGGAGAGAATCCCTGACGAAATAGTCGGCACCGGGTTTGTCATACTCGCCACATTCCACCAGCGGCACCCACATGGGGCAGGCTTGGCCCACGACGGTGCAGGAGGGATAGAGTTTCTCTATCTCCAGGTTGTAGGATTGCGAATTGATGGTGCCCTCGGTGGCAAGCACACCGATGTGGCCAGTGCGTGACATCGTGCCCACCACTTCGGCTGTGGGGCGGATGACTCCGAGCACTCGGCGGTCGGGGGCATTCGTGGGCAGATAATTCTGCTGGATGGAGCGCAGGGCCTTGGCCGAGGCGGTGTTGCAGCCGAGGATGACGAGCGGACAGCCCATGGCGAAGAGACGCTTGACGGCCTGGAGGGTGAACTCATGCACCACATCGAAAGAGCGTGTGCCATAGGGGGCACGGGCATTGTCGCCGAGGTAGATGTAGTCATAGTCGGGCATGCGGTGGCGTATGCCTTCAAGAATGGTCAATCCGCCATAGCCTGAATCGAAGATGCCGATGCTTTTAGCCATTTACCATTAACTCCTTACTCCTGGTTCTAAACACTGAACACTGAACTCTAAACTCTAAACACTGAACTTCTGGCTCCGAACTCTAAACAATAGCCTCCCTCTACTTGATGCCAAGTTGGATGAGCACGGCATCGGTGCAGTTCTCGGCCTCGCCTTCGCCGCTGATGTAGGGGTAGGCATTGGCATCGGTGTTGAGCACATAGGCATAGTTGCGTTTCTTGCCCACGGCGACGATGGCCTCTTTCAGCCGGGCGTTGACAGGCTCCATCAGGTCGGCCTCGGCCTTGGTGAGCAGTTCCTGTGCCTCTTTCTTGAACTGCATGCTTTGTTCCATCAGTTGCTGCAGTTCCTTCTGACGCTTGAGCATGATATTTTCGGGGAAGGACTTCTGGCCGTCAATGTATTCGGCAAACTTCTTGGAGAAGTCCTGCTCGGCGCGTGTCATCTCCTGGTCGTAGGTCTTCTTCAGTTCCTCCAGGCTCTTCATGGCCTGGGCATATTCGGGCATGGCGCGAAGCACGTCGTTGCAGGAGAGATAGCCAAAGTGTTGAGGCTGGATGATAATCTGCTGTGGGGCAGGGGCAGAAACAGAAAGCACTGTATCTTGTGCCGACAGAGTGCCGGCGCAAGCATACAGTGCTATCAGTATAGAAAGGGTTTTCTTCATGCCTTCAGACGTTTTTCTTTACTTTGAGCCAACTTTGGCCTTCACCTGGTCGGTGATGTCGTTGGCACCGGCTCCGGTGTAGGCAATGCCGCTGACGGGCAGGATGTAGGAGTAGGAACCAGCGGCACCCACTTCCTCGATGGCCTTGAGGATTTTGTCCATGATTTCGTTCTGCTTGGTGTTTGACAGACGCTGCAACTCCTGCGAACTGGTTTCGTTGAACTTCTGGATTTCCTCGTATGCAGTCTGCAGTTCCTTCTCGCGATAGGAGCGGAGTGTCTCAGAGAGTCCCTCCTTCTCTTTCTCGTAGGCTTCAGCCTTGGTCTGGAAATCGGTCTGCTTGCGCTGCATCTCGTCCTGGAACTGCTTCTGCAAGTTCTGCAGTTCAGTCTGGAGAGCCGCATACTCAGGCATTCCCTGAGCCACAGTCTCGATGTTTACGTGTCCAATCTTCTGTTGTGCGAACATGGTCATTGGCAAAGCCAAAAGAATCGCTAAAATAATTTTTTTCATTTTCTTTCTTTTTGTTAGGATTATGTAATGTTGTTTACTTTTTCTTGTTGTGCCAGTTTCTATAGATTGTCTAGTTTTTCTAGTATATCTAGCCTATCTAGCCTATCTAGTCTATATAGTATTTCTAGTCCATCTAGCCTTTCTATAAAATCGCCCAGCGCGTGGGCTGGTGGTGGTTAGTAGGCGTAGCCCAGTTTGGTGAGCACCTCTTCGCTGATGTCGATTTTGGGCGAGGCATAGATGATGCTGCCGCCCGAAGCGCGGTCGAGCACCAACTGATAGCCCTTCTGGTCGCAGATGTCCTTCACCGCATTGTAAATCTCGTCCTGGATGGGAGCGAGGAGGCTCTGACGCTTCTTGTAGAGTTCGCCTTCGCTGCCGAAGTATTTCTTTTTCAGGTCGCTGGCCTCTTTCTCCTTGGCCATGATAGCCTCTTCGGCCTTGGTCTTTTGGGCATCGGAGAGGAAGACCGACTCCGACTGGTACTTCTTGTAGAGTGTCTCAGCCTCGTTGAGCAGAGCCTCCACCTCACCTTCCCATTTCTTCGACACTTGGTTGAGTTGCTCGTTGGCACGCTCGTAGGCAGGCACATTCTTGAGAATGTACTCCATATCGACAAGGGCGAACTTCTGTGCGTTGGCGGCGATGGAAGCCACCAGCACGGTCAATGTCAAAAGTAGTTTCTTCATATTCAGTTTTCTTCTTTATTTTTCAGTTTTGTTAGTTCTAGTTTTTCTAGTCTGTCTAGCCTATCTAGATTATCTAGCCTATCTAGTTATAGAATCGCCCAGCGCGTGGGCTGGTGGCTGGTTAGAACTCTTGGCCGAGGATGAAGTGGAACTGGCTTCCGCTGTAGTTCTTCGAGCCGTTGATGTTGTCGAAGCCGTAGGCCCAGTCAATACCCATCAGGCCGACCATCGGGAGGAAGAGGCGCACACCGATACCAGCCGAACGCTTCATGTCGAAGGGGTTGAACTTTCTGATTTCGGTCCAGGCATTACCTGCTTCGGCAAAGGCGAGGGCATAGATGTTCGTGGAGCCGTTGAGCATGAGGGGATAGCGGAGTTCGAGGGTCATGCGGTCGTAGGCATAGCCGTAGTTGTAGCCCTGAGTGAGGGCACCGTTGTCGTAGCCGCGCAGGCCGATAGTTTCGGAGTAGTAGGTGGAGGAGTAGCCCGACATACCGTCGCCGCCCACATAGAAGGTCTCAAATGGCGACTTCTTGTACTTGCTGTAACTGCCCAACAGACCGAAGTCGAAGCGGGTCATCAGCACGAAGCACTTGCTGCCGTTGCTGAGTGGTGTGTAGAAGCGGGAGTTGAACTTCCACTTGTGGTACTCAATCCACCTGTACTTGCGGCTCATGTCGCGCTGATAGTTGACGTTCTGGTAGTCGGTGGCCATCGAGGCATAATCGACACCATCGAAGAGAGAGTAGGGCGGTGTGAAGGCCACCGATGCGCTGATTTGCGAACCGTTGCGTGGGAACATGGGGTTGCTGATGGACGAGCGCGACAGGTTGAGCGTTATGTTGATGTTGTTACAGTTACCGTTCTGGATGATGAAGTATTCCCAGTCCTTCATCATGTAGCGTGTGTAGCCCAGCGATGCCGTGAAGCGGAAGTTGTTGTCGGGCCAGGTGAGACGCTTGCCGAAGCCGATGCTCAGGCCGAACAGTTCGATGTACTTGTCGGGGTCGTAGTAACTGGAGTAGTTGTTGTAGTAACTGCTGTTGTAGTTGCCCACACCATAGAGCATGGAGTAGTAGTTGTTGTAGTAGTTGTTGTTGTAGTAGTGGCTGCTCACGTCGGTCTGGCGCGAGAAGAAGGCACTGACGGAGAACTGGTTAGGACGTTTGCGGCCAAACCAGGGATCGACAAACGAGATGCTGTACGACTGGTAGTAGCGTCCGTTGGTGGAGGCACTCAGTTCCAGTTCCTGTGCATCGCCTTGCGGAATGATGCCACGATGGTTGCGGTTCTTGCCAAAGAGGTTGCGCAGGGAGAAGTTGGTGAATTTCAGGCCCACCTTTCCGATGATACCCGTCTGTCCCCAACCCAGCGAGAACTCAATCTGGTCGCTGGCTTTCGGCACGAGTCCGAGGTTCAGGTCCACCGTGCCGTTCACGCGGTCGGGCACTGGATTGAACTCGATTTGCTCAGGGTCGAAGTGTCCCATCTGGGCAATCTCCTGATAGGTCATCTTGTAGGCATCCATGTTGAACAGGTCGCCGGGCTTGAGCAGGAGTTCGCGGCGAATCACCTCTTCATACACACGGGTGTTGCCGTAAATCTTAATCTTGTTGATGGCTGCCTGAATGCCCTCGTAGATGCGGATTTCGAGGTCGATGGAATCGCCGTCCACATCAGCCTCCACCTCGTTCACTTGGTTGAACACATAGCCATCGTTGAAGTAGAGGTTGCTCACAGACAGGTCGTCTTTGTGCAGACGCTCGTCGATGTGGGTCTTGTTATAGACATCTCCCCGCTTCATCTGCAGGGTTCTGTCCAGCACTTCGGTGTTGAAGATGGTGTTGCCCACCCAGCGGATGTCGCGCACATAGTACTTGATGCCTTCGTCGATGTGGATATAGACGTTGACGAGGTTATTGCCGATGTCCACCACGCTGTCGGCATAGATGTAGGCATCGCGATAGCCGAGTTCATTGTACTTTTCAATCACTCGTTCCTTGTCCTCTTCATACTTTTCCTTGATGAACTTTTTGGCCTTGAAGAGGCTCTTGAAGCCCTTTTCGTTGGTCTTCTTCAGCAGACCTCCCGAGAAGAATCCGCCGTGGAACTTCTTGGTTGCGAGGTTCTTATTTCCTGTGATGAAGATTTTGTTCACCTTCACCTTCTCCTTTTTGTCAATGTTCACATCGACAATCAGTTGGTTGTCTTGGGCAGGGTCGTCGCGCTGCACGATATCCACCTCGGCGTTCTTGAATCCCTTTTCTTCAAAGTATCTCTTGATGACGATTTTCGCCTTGTCAATCATGTTGGGCGTCAACTGGTTGCCTTTCACCAGGCCGATTTTCTCCTGCAAGTCGTCATGCTCCGACTTTTTCACACCGTTGATGTTCAGTTGCGACACACGGGGACGCATGGTCAGATGGATGGTCAGATAAACCTTTTCGTCCACGATGCTGTCGGCCTCGATGCTCACATTGGAGAAGAGTCCGTGTTTCCAGTAGCGTTTGATAGCCTCGGTGATTTCGTCGCCTGGCAGCGAGACTCGTTCGCCCACGGTGAGTCCCGAAAGGCCGATGAGAACATAGTCCTCATAGTTTTTCACGCCTTCCACATTGATTCCGCCAATCTCGTACTTCTGGCTTTTTCCATACACTACGGTAGGCTTGGTCTGCACCTGCGCTTTCATCGATGATAGCGAAGTCAGCAGAAGGGCGGAAGTGAGTATGATGAATTTTAGAATCCTCATGTATATTATATAAATATGTGTCTTTATCTTTTTAGTTCAGTGTGTTGCTGCTGTTTTCCAGCCACTTGCTCGCGCGCTTTCTTCTCAGCCGCCTATTGGGCTGTTTGCTTTTCGGTCACTTGTTCGCCCGTCTTGCCAAAGCGGCGTTGCCGTCCCTGATAATCGACGATGGCCTTGCAGAGTTCCTCTTCGTCGAAGTCGGGCCAGTAGGTGGGTGTGAAGTAAAACTCGGAGTAGGCGCATTGCCACAGCAGGTAGTTGCTCAGACGCTCTTCGCCGCCCGTGCGAATCATCAGTTCGGGGTCTGGCATGAAGTGGGTGGCGAGGTTCTCGCTGATGGTCTGTTCCGTGATGTCCTCCGGGTTCAGTTGTCCGTCTTTGACTTGTTGGGCGATGCGTCTGACGGTGTCGGTGATTTCCCACTTGGAGGAGTAACTGAGTGCCAGCACCATGCAGGTTCCCGTGTTGTTTTTCGTCCGTTCCTCCAGGTGTCGGCAGGCATCCTGCACCACTTTCGGCAGTCGTCCGATGTCGCCGATGACGCGGAATCGGTCATTGTTCTTCATGAAGAGTTCTTCCTCCAGATGCTGGAGCAGGAGCGACATGAGTGCGGCCACTTCCGTCTCGGGGCGGTTCCAGTTTTCGGTGGAGAAAGTGTAAAGGGTTAGATAATCCACGCCGAGCCTGGTGGCTTCCTCCATGATGTGGTGTACGCGTTCGGCTCCCGCCTGGTGTCCGTAGGTGCGTTCTTTCCCTCGTGCCTGCGCCCAGCGCCCATTGCCGTCCATGATGATGGCGATGTGGCGCGGTATGCGTGTCATATCCAGTTGTTCCTTATACATTTTTCTGTGTCGTTGTTAGTCGTTGTTGCACTTGCGGTATTTGGGGCAGAGGTCGTAGGATAGATAGACCATCGTCCACGAGTAACTGTCCTTGTTTTTCAGGAATCCGCTCTTGATGCGGTAGGGGTCTTCGATGCCGTCGAGTTTGTCGCTCATCGAGAATCGCATGGTCCAGTCCAGGCCCACGTTCACTCGTGGGGCGACCTTGTATTTCACGCCAAAGCCAATGGGGATGTTCATGGTCAGCGTCTTGTTGCAGACGGTGAATCCGAGTCCCGCCTGGATGTAGGGTGCCAGTCGCTTGCTGCCCTTGTAGCCTGTTCCTGTGCCGTAGCCCCAGAAGTTCATCTCATATTGGCAGCCGATGTCTATCAGCGGTTTGTTGAACTTCCATTCTCTTCCTTCTGCCTCGGGAAACTTGTTCTTCTCCTTCGATGCGTCGCCCTTGATGTTGCCATAGGCGATGTCGAACTTCAGGGCCATGCGCGGGTTGATGTTATACCTTCCCATCAGGCCGCCTCCCATCGTGACGTTCTTGTAGAACCCGTTGAGGTTGGCGTCGCCCATGTAGAAGCCCGGCCCTCCCATCGCACCCAGTTCCAGAGCGTATTCCAGTTCTTGGGCGTTGGTGTGCAGGCATCCGATGCTCATGAAGGGCAGCAGGACGGAGAAGATTATTGCATAGAGCCTTTCCATACCTTGCCGTTTTCCTGAATAATCCAGAGTTCCTCCTCGGTGGCCACGATGCTGGCGGCTCCGTTTTCGGCTTCAAGTCCTTTGGGCAGAGGATACTTGGCTGTGAGCGGATGCCAACTGATGCCGTTGTCGTCGGAGCGGTAGAGGTACTTGTACGTGCCTTCTTCTGCGCCGATGGCAAAGATGGCGTTGTCGTAGTAGGTGATGCTGAGGTGATTGAGGTACGGCATGCCGAAGGGGTTGTCGTTTGTCACCTGTATGTAGGCCCAGGCCTGGTTGGTGGCCTTTTCGAGCGAGGACACCTTGTGCCAAGTCACTCCGTTCTCGGTGTTCTGGCTGGAGAGGCCAACCATGACGGCTGTCTGGATGTTGCTGTTGGTCTTTGAGGGATAGGAAATGGAGGCGATGCAGGTTTCGGGCAGGAGAGGAAGGTCAGTCATGCCCTGCTGTTCCCACTCTTCGAGGTTGCTGGAGCCGATGATGGCGATGCCGTCGTAGGCATAGAGGTAGTAGTCGTCGGCAGCCAGCAGGCTCTCCACCTTTTGGTCGCATGCCTTCTCCCACGAGGCGGCCATGAGGTCGGGGGTGGAGGAGTAGATGTATCCGTCGGTGGTGAGTCCGTAGAATTGTCCGTTGAAGCGGACGATGGAGCCGCTCTGCACGGGGATGGTGACAGGTGCGCTCCACTCGGTGTAGTCGTGGTTGTCGGCCACCGTCACGATGTCGTTGCCGTCAGCGTTTTTGGCGAAAAGGAACACCTTGCCGTCTGCACAGAAAGCCTTGCTTTCGCCCTTGATGGCGAGATTGGCGGTGGCCTCTTTCCATTCGAGAGTGTCCGTCTGTGCCTTATGCTTGAAGATGTCCACCTCGTAGATTCTTTCTGCCAGGCCGTCGGTCGAGACACAGAGCAGTTGCACCGTCTCGCTGAAGTCGATGGAGTCAACGCCCGAGAAGAGTCGGCTGTAGGGGCCGTCGCCTGTCTCGGTCTTCAGATACACCGAGCCGAAACTGGTGTAGGAAGGCACCACGGCAGTGATATCTACCCAGTTGGGCAGCGAGTCAATCACGTGGATGCGGTTGTTCACTTGGTCGATGTTGAAGTGGATGTCGCTTCCCAGCGTCACGCGGGACACAATCGTGTCGGTGGCGTTGCCCTTGCTGTCATACTTCTTTTCGGTCACGTAACTGGTGATGTTGCTCACCGAAAAGTCCACGATGGCGCAGTCGGATGATGTGGATGTCCCGTTGTTGTCGCTCAGGCAGGAGGGCAGAGCCACCAGCGTAGTCATCATCACTGCCACAGCGGCAAGCAGGTTCTTTATATCTGTTTTCTTCATTGTTCGTAATAAGCCAATATACAAAACGATGCAAAATTACGAACAATTTTTGCATCTACGAAACGTTAAGCCCGATTTTAACGGATTTTATAGGATATTGGGGTATATTAAGTGAAAAGTGAAGAGTGGAGAGCGAAAAAGACGGGGGTGTATCATTTTGACACACCCCCGTGCTATCACCAAGCCTCCTCCCAGGCGTTGCGGCTCTTGGGGTCGCCATCGCCACTGGTGGGGTCAGGTTCATCACCGAGGAAGAACACTTCGTTGGCATCAAGGCCCGTGGCCTTCACGCTCATGGGCGAACCAATCAGCATCTGCGTCTGCTGGTGCAGGAACATCACCTGCAGTTCGGGCTTCTTATATTCTTTTTTCTTCATAATCTGATTCTCCTTTCTATTTTACAATCACTTTCTTGCCGTTCCTGATATACACGCCCTTCATGACAGGCTCTCCGCTGAGGCGGCGGCCATCCAGCGTGTAGGTGCCTTCATCCACGGCCTTTCCCGTCGGGGCGGTCACC
>OCVV011353143.1_pt1 | contig 11883 bp, 14 predicted proteins | sample 1539721 | NCBI WGS metagenome assembly OCVV01 (sample SAMN02144230, study PRJEB22623) | gut metagenome | biome: sheep rumen | host: Ovis aries | place: New Zealand | reverse complement strand
GTTAACGGCATTCTCGACGGCGCAAAGAACCCGAGGCTAAGGATTGGCGCGCGCCTCGCCCTGCATTGCGGGCTTAGGGCAAGCGAGGCGTGCGGCATCAGGTGGGGAGATGTTGACTTCGAGAACGGCGTTCTCCACGTCCGCAACGTCATAGGGAACAGGGGCGCGAAGCTCGACGGCTCCGCCCAGTACGTGAAGGGGACAAAGAGCGCAGCCGGGAGCAGGGACGTTCCCATGACGGGGACGGTTGCGAGGGAGCTACGCGAGTTGATGGAGACGCAGAGGGCCGAGTGGGCGAAGGTTCAGGACGGCAGCGACGCAATCCCGCCGTTCGGCGAGTGCTACGTGCTCGGATACGCTGACGGCGGATTCTACGCCCCTCACAGCCTAGAGCGCCTATGGGGCAGGACGGCGCACGGGACCCGCCCAGTTGACCCGTCGGACAGGCGCAGGAGGCTACCCGAGGGCTGGGAGCCGGGCCGGGAGCCGATAACCGGGATAACGGGGGACGTGGTGACGTTCCACGGCCTCAGGCACAGCTATGCAACGCAGCTGATAAAGGCGGGCACGGACGTAAAGACGGCATCCGCGCTAATGGGCCACGCGGACGCGGCAATGACCCTCAGAATCTACGCGGCGGCGGACCCCGGCGCAATGAGGAACGCGGCGAAGAAGGCCGCGCCCCTGCTCGAATGCGGGACGGAGGGAAGGCGCCTCAGGGCCGTGTAGCCCAGGGCGCGCAGAGGCCCGATTGAATCGCGCACGGACGCCGACGCGAGAGACACCCGCAACGACGCCACGACGGCGTTATTAGGGCACATTCGGGCGCAACCCTACGAGTAGACGCAACCACGCCCCGAGGGCCTTATTCGGGCTTAGAATCGGTCGGATACCAAGGATTAATTACCACACGCGGCCAACGTGGCTAGAAATCACTGTATTCCGACGAGACTTCCCCGCCTCGCGTGACTTTAAGCCTCCTGTGTGCCTTCGCAGCAACACCAATAGCGAAATATTCCGCGTCATTATCACTGAAACGGTACAGCTTCCCGGATTCGGCAAGCCATTCGTTAACAATCTTTGCCAGATCGTGCGCCTCGATTATCTCCGGGATTCTATCTAACAATTCATTGACAGAGGCGTTTCCTTCAGATTCGTCATATAGCTCAATGTCCCTTCCCCCATCGCCCACGAGGAACAGGCGATAGCCGCATTCATGCGCAATGCGAGCCATTGTGTCAACTCTAGGAACGGAACCATGCGCGATTGTTGATGATATGTAGGTTCGCGCCTTGCCTATGCGGCGAGACAGGTCCGACGGGCCTACGCCTGACGTTTCCATCATGCGTTTTATTGCGTCAATGGGCGACATTCGACCTCCGCGCAGTGCCTTGAAAGCATTAGGCACGCTGGCTGTTGTTTTCTACCATTCACCATTGACTTTAGTCTATAATGTCACACGTTGACTGGTAACAAACAACTCCAGTCGCAAGATATCGCAGGTCAGAGATACGGGAGGCATGTCATGGAGGCAATAGCACAACGTATAGGGTTGCTTGAAGTAGAACGGTTGCCCGCGCTTATGAATACGAAAGAGTTTGCCGCGCTCGTGGGCTATTGCAGTACCTACGTATCGCGCATGTGCAAGAGCGGAGCAATACCGGCCACGAAGGTGGGCAAGGAGTGGCGCATTCCCACGCGCAAGGCCCTCGCGCAACTCGGAATCGAATGCTAGGAAGGGGAGCGGCAATGTTGGCGTTCGACGTTGAGCGCGGAATCAGTTGCGTTCTGCGCCCTGTTTCGAGCTACACGGATCTAAAGACCTACGCGGAGGCATACGGGATTAGCTACTCGACGGCAAACCGAATGGCACGCGACGGAGAGATAGACGGCGCAGTAAGGATGCGCCGCACGTGGCGCGTACCCGTGGCCGCGCTCCCCGGGACGCTGGGCAGCGAGTAACGAGGAGCGGGCAGGGTGGCACGTTCTGAGAAAGAATTTACCAAAACGACCGACGGAATTCTCCGTGGTCTTTCGGCCGCCAAGGCCTCAGGTGCGCAGTGCTGCGCTTACCTATACCTTGCCCGTTGGCATCATACAGTGAAAGGCGACCCGTTCATGTGTTGGGTGTCCGCTAAAAGCGGAGCCGACGTAACGGGAACCGATATAGGGACGTTTTCGAGAGCACTGCGTGGGCTGTGCTCAAAGACTTTCAGAACTCAGAACGGCGAGGACGTTCCGGTTCTCTCGCGCATATCAGGCGGACACAACGGCGCCTCGGCAGTCTACCGAGACAACCTTTACGCATGTTTAGTTGGTGGGCGAGTAGGTGGGCAACCCTGCACACCTACAAATATCAGTAGGTCGGCAAAACTGCCCACCTACTCAACAGATGTTGAAAACCGAGTAGGTGAGCAAATCGAACATAGTAGGTGGACAAATCTGCCCGAGTTGGTGGGCAAATCTGCCCACCCTATAGAAGTAGAGATAGAAGAAGACAAAGAGTCTTACGACTCTTTGTCTTCTTATCCCTCCCAATATATGGAGAACGGTTCACTCGACGGAGAAGGAGCCGCGCCGCGCCCCAATGACGGGGCGGCGCGGCAGAGCGATGAACCAACGCCCGAGGAACAGGAGGCCGAGGCTCGACCCAAGGACCCGGATTTGGAGAGGGAGGCCGAGGCACACGCGGCGGAGATACGGCGCGTTCACCTCCGATTAATGAAGGGCGTAAGGCTCGATTTCCAAGACATGGAGATTCACGCGAAGTACCAAGGCACGGAAACGTACAAGAGAATCGGCAAGGAACTAAGGAGGAACGGCAATGGAGAAGGAACACGTTCGGATGGTTGACGCTGCGAACAATGCCAGCGCGACGGTGAGGGGGGTTGCTAACGCGCTAATCGCGTTCTCCTCCTCGGGGCAGGAGGTGGACGAGGACGTAATCGCGCTCCTCTATGACGCCCTGCACGGTGCGGCGGACGCAATGGACAGCGTGGCCAAGTCGATTAGGCGCGAGGACGGAGGCGAGGAGAGATGACGGCGCGCGTTCTCGATTTCGAGGAGCTATCCATGGAAATGGACGTTCGGGCGGCGGAGGAGTTCGTTGCCGCCCATGTCGGAAGGCAGCTGGGGACGCTGGAGGACGGCGGCGAGGAAGTGGCCGCAGCGCTCGACGCCGAGGGCCTGCACGAGGCGGCGGAGGCGATGCGCAGGGCTTGCGCGAACCCGCTTGACCTCACGCTAAGGGAGCTAACCATCTTCGCGATGGCGTGCGGGCGCGTTCCAGTGGTTTCGTTGCCGAGGTGCGAGCACCCGGCCACGAACCCCGAAATGGCGGCGGCAATGCGCGAGTACGACGCGGACGCCGGGCGCGAGTAGCCGGAGGACGCGAGACAGGCAACAACCCGCGCGGCAGTCGCGCGGGAGCAACTACGACGGGGCGCAGGGACGCCCAGAGAGGGGCAACAAATGAGCTTTGACGAAAGCAACGCGAAAAACCTAATCGATACCGCAGGGGCGTTCGTGGCGGACTACGAGGCGCTCAGGGAGAAAATCTCCAAGCTGAACGCGGATTCGAGTTGGTCCGATGAGTACAAGAGGGCCAGGGCCGAGGCCATGGCGGATACGTTCCGCGAGGCGCACGCCGGGGCCGTGCAGGCAATCTCTGACGCGGAGAATAAGTTTCAGGCGGACGTGGACGCATACACGAACGGCGTTGATCTCGAAAGCGACTACATGGCCACGCTGTCCCGCACGATGGGCATGTTCGGGGCCAAGGCGCCAGCTGACGTGGTTCGGGCGCTCGTGAACAAGGCAACCCGCCCATGGGAGGCGCGCATGGCACAGGCGGCCTTCGAGAACGCGGGCGTCAAGAGCGGCCCAGCCGTCGCCGCAACGAGGGCGCAGGCACTCACTCCAAAGCAACTCGGCTCGTTCGCGGGGAGGGTGTACATAGCCACAAAGCACCCGGGCACGGAGCCGCTGCAAGGCGACTTCATGCACTGGCGCGACAGTATCCGCGACGCGGTAGGCCTCATGGAGAACGGGACGGACGGCAGCCCCGACGCCGAGTAGGAGAACGAATGTTCTCCGGGGGACGCTGAAAGTGAGGTGATGCGGTCCCCCGGAGAACCAATAACACATTACGCGAACCGGAGGCACGAATGGCGAAGAATTCCCCAACAGGAAAGGTCAACCAACACGGGGTTGACATGGGAATGAGGGCGTTCGAGACGCGAGGACTCACGGACTCCGACGTGGACGGCCTCGTGGAAATACGCGCCGACAACACGCAGGCAGTAGAAGACGCCATCAACAAAGCCATTGCCCGGGCGTTGGAGAAGGTGGGTCTAGTCGCCGAGGGCTACGCGAAGGCTGGATGTCCAGTTGACACGGGCCGACTTCGCAACTCGATAACGCACGTTACGGACCCAGACAGCGGCAAGGCGTACATAGGCACCAACGTCGAGTACGCCAAATACGTCGAGTTCCGCGAGGACGTGAGCCACGAGAACGGGCACGCCCACTTCCTGCGCGACGCCGCGGCAGAACACGCAGCGGAGTACGCGGAAATTATCAGGGGGGAGCTTCGAGGCGAGTAGGCCGGGGCTTGCATCGACAACGGGGGGAGGTCCAGCCACGCGGCGGGGCCTCCCCTATTTGTAGATCACGGCATTTCAATCGCGACAAATGCGAGAAATGCGAGCCCCAAAAAGTAAGAATCCCAAAAAGTGAGAAATGCGAGTACCACAAAGGGCGGCGGTGCGCCAGATTTTGCAGTCCCTAAAAGGCGCGGGCAATCGGAGAAAACGGAGAAAACGGAGAAAACGGAGGCACAATAAAGCGCGGTGCGCCAGATTTGCCAGTCCATAAAATGCGCTGCGGGAGCGCGTGCGAAGCACGTGCGAAGCGCGGAGAGGTGGCGCAATGGGCTTGTTTGACGAACTAGAGGCAATGGAGGGTTGAGCGACACCCTGGGCGTTTCGCGGGCGATTTCCGAACGAACGCCGAGGTATCGGGGCTAGGGGGCATATCGCAAACCGTGGAGTTTCTAGCAGGTCTGCATGGCACCACGGGATTCGAGGCGGAGAGGTGCGACAGGTCGATAGCGCCGGTGATTCGTTGGTGTGGCCCGGCTCCGAATACATACGAACCTTCAGATTTGGTGCCAATTTGGTGCCACGGAGGGGCGAAAAAGCCAGAAAAACAAAACAGCTCAGAGAGTTATATACCCTCTGAGCTGCGCTTTTCTATGGAGCCAGCTATCAGACTCGAACTGATGACCCCCGCTTTACGAGAGCGGTGCTCTACCAACTGAGCTAAGCTGGCAACCTCTTACTGCCTTAGCAGCGAATACCAATTATACGGACGCTGCCAAATGATGCAAGCACGAGTTTTGCCAATTCTCAGGGCGCACAAAACCGCCAAGACCGCCAATGCCAATCAGGCCGCCTCTGTTGGGAATCTCCAACTGCCAGGCAGGCCCCACTTCTGTCAGGAAGTGATGGAACAAGCAGAAGCCTAGGTCCTCACTATCTGACAGGTCGTGCTTCTGTCAGAAAGTGCAGACTTCCGAGGCCTCACCATCTGACAGGTTGTGCTTCTGTCAGAAAGTGGGCACACCAGAGGCCCAAAACCGCCGATTTTCACGCAAAAGCGCCCCACTATCTGACGGATCGCACTCGTGTCAGATAGTGGGGCACCCAGACCTGCAGCACCGGCCGCCTGTGCTACAGAAGGCGCAGCACCCCGCGCACCAGGCTCTCGAAGTCCGCCGCATGACGCTCGGCCTCCTCCAGCACGCTCTGGTGCGTGACGGAAGAGTCACCGCTCTCGTTTGCCGCAAGCGTCAGGCCAAGCACGTTCATGCCCAGTGCGTGCGCCATGATGACCTCGCACACGGTGGACATGCCCACGTAGCTCACGCCCAGGCCCTTGAGCATCGCGACCTCGGCCGGAGTCTCGAACGTGGGGCCAAGCATGCCCGCGTACACGCCCTCCTCCACCGTGATGCCGGCGTCGTCCGCCACGCCGCGCGCAAGCGTGCGCAGGTACGGCGTGTAGGCGTCCGTCATGCCCACGAACGGCGTGTCCAGCTCGCGCACGTGGTCCCACTCCGCAAGCGGGTTCCTACCCGTTAGGTTGATCTGGTCCGTCAGGATGCCGAGCCCCTTGTGGGCGTTGCCGAGGATGCAGCCCGTCGCGCACGCGAAGATGATGTCCCGGCAGCCCAGGTGGTGGGCATGACGCACGAGGGACGTGACCTCGGCCGCGCTGTAGCCCTGGTACAGGTGGACGCGCCCGGGGTACACCACCACGGGAACCTCGTCGATCGTGCCGATGGTGGCCTCGAACTTGTGGCCGCTTATGGGGCGGGCCTCCTGGGGGAACCCGTCGATGTCGTGGTAGTCGATGCGACGGACGGGCTTGACCAGCTGAGCAAGGTGGCCAAGGCCCGACCCCAGCACGATGGCGACGGGATGCTCGACGGACGGCTTGCAGCTCTCGACAGTGTCTTCCGTAACCACGCAGATACCTTCTTCCTCGAGGAGGCGCGCAAACACGCCGTCTCCCTCGGTCAGACTTCCCGAATATGTACCATCGTAGATGACTCCGACCCCGCACGAGGGGCTCTTTGCCTTCAGAACCGCAAGTGGCGCCTGGCTTGACTTTGCCTTCGCGAAGGATATCCGCGCGCCGCGCTCGAAGTCCTCCGTCACGTCCGTGCCATCCTTCAGCATCACGCGGCCGTCGCGCTGCTCCGCGGGAGGGCGCGGCACCGGAAGCCGGCTCGCCGTCTCGGGGCAGACGCCCACGACGTCCACCTTGGAGCACAGCTCCTCCACGGCCGAGTTCGGCTTCGCTCCCCCGTCGTACCTGCATGCGGTGCCGCGCAGGCACTCGCTTACGATGACCCTCATGCCGCCTCCTCCACGTGCGCCATACGTTCGTCACCTGATTATGCCACGGCGCCAGGCGACCGCGACAAAAGTTGGCTCCCCCGGCGCTGCTGCGCTCGAGGGAGCCATTCGTGACGCTACGTTGCCGCGCGTTGCCGCGCAATGCGCATGCCCTTCGCGCAGGGCGAGAAGAGCTAGGCGATCAGGCTGGAGATGCTCACCGTTGCGTTGCAGAGCAGGCCGTTCACGTACTCGGTCCACTCCTCGCTCACCTTGGTCTGCTTCTGGCTGTACTCCTGGTAGGCGACGTAGTACGCGGCCTGCGCGGCCTCGTACGTCGCGGAGTCGGCCGTGACCGTGTAGCTCTTCAGCGCGGTCTCGTATGAGCCGCCCTTGCCGCTCCAGGTGCCCTTCTGGGCATCCCACTCGTCACCGGCGAGGTTGATGATGTACTTCGCGTAGTCGGCGCTCGCGGTCTGGGTGTTGCCGTCGGAGGGCTCGGTCGGCGCGGTGGGGGCGGTGCCGGCCTTCGTCTTCACGACCTTGTCGCGAAGCTTCTGCATCTCGGCGGACTGCTTCACGAGGGCCTTCACGGTGGACTTGCTCATGCCGTAGCTCGAGGCGATGCTCGAGTAGTCGCTGGAGCCAAGGGTGGACTGCGCGTAGGACTTCATGTCCTTCTCGCTCACCTTGATGCCCTTGGCCTCCGCCTCCTGCTGGATGATGGCGGAGCGCGCGTAAGAGAGCACGCCGTCGACGGACGGCAGCTTGTACGTGCCGTCGTCCTGCTTCTGCGAGCTGAGCGAGGACGTGCTGTTGATGACGTCGCGCGCCGAGACCTTGTACGTCTTGCCCTTGTAGGTGTACGTGGCGATCGTGGAGTCGAGCTCGGCCTTCTTCACGGTCGTCTTGCCGGAAAGAGACCCGCTCGCGCCGCCCTGGGCGCCGCCGAACGCAAAGTAGCCCGCGCCCAGGCCCACGGCAAGCGCCACCACGGCGCACACCAGCGGCACCACGAACTTCGGCAGCTGCCTCTTCGCCTTGGGCGCCGCGTCCTTCGCGTCCGCCTTCTTGGCGGCCTTCTCGGCCTTCTTGTCCTCGGCCTTCTTGTCCTTCTCTTCCGACTTGTCCTTGGGAGTGGACTCCGTCATTTCAACCTCCATGCTCGGCCGGCAGGACCGGCTCCTTGCGACATACGAATCTGACTCTACCACGACCAGCCGCCCGCGCGCCCATGCGGCACCCATGCATGCGCTTTGCCCACACGCCTGCGCGAAAGCTTAACGCAAGCTCCATGCAAGACGCGCACGTGCCGCACGTAGGCATGCCCCCCAGGGCATGCCCCGCGCGACGCGCCGGGCGAGAAGGGCGTGGCCCCGCTCCCGCTACTCCTTCACGGCGTCGATGATCTCCTGCGACATGGTCTTCACGTAGTCGCGGCCACTCTTCGCGTCGAAGCTCACGCGTGCCACAAGAGCCGCCTTCACCTCGTCGGACACGTCGCCGCGCGCGAACTCGCCCAGCGCCACCAGCATGTCGCGGTACTCCGGGTCGCCGTGGTAGCACTGCACGGCCTCGTCCAGGAGGGGCCAGACCGAGGCGGAAAGCCTCTTGGAGCGCGCGCCAAGCGCCGCCAGGAACTTGAACGCCGCCAGACGCACTATGGGCGAGTCCTCGTCAAACAGCGACGCCTCCGCACCGTCGAGCGCCGCAGCAGCCGCCTGCGCGTCCACGGCCGAAAGCGCCGTGAGCGCCTCGAGCACCTGCCAGCGCGTCTGGGCCTCCGGACGGTCGAGCGCGTCCACCAGGTCGTCCGCATACGGCAGCACGGCGTCGGGGCTCGCCTTCGCGATGGCCGCAACGATGCGTGACGCCTCCTGCCTGCCACGGCGATGCGACCCGCCGAGCTGCGCAATCAGCAGCTCCAGGCTCTTCTCGTCCGCCGTCTTTGCTTCTTCTGCCATTTGGGCCGCTTCCTTCCCGTCTACTCGCGAAAACCGTCCACCATGACGGTACCGCTCTTGCTGTCCTGATGAATCTCGATAAAGCCCAGCTTGGACGCCTCGCGCAGCAGCGTCGAGAACGAGCGGTAGCCGTAGCTTCGCTCCGAAAACTGCGGGCGCTTGCGCTTCATGGTGTCCTTCAGGCGCGATGCCAGAATCGCGCTGTCGCTTTCCGCCTGCAGCGCGTCGATCGTCTCGAACAGCAGCTGGTAGCAGGGGTGCTTGTCCTTGGACACCTTCGTCTGGAAGTCCGGCACGCCACTTGCGTGCACGATGTCCTCGTAAAACAGGAACTCGTCGCAGACTTCTGCCAGAAGCGGGCTCGTGGACTGCTTCATGCCCACGCCGATGACCGTCTTGCCAAACTCCTTCAGCTTCGTCACCAACGGCGAGAAGTCCGAGTCGCCGGACAGGATGGCGAACGTGTCTATGTGGTCCTTCGTGAGGCACATCTCCATCGCGTCGACCGAGAGCCTGATGTCCGCAGAGTTCTTGCCGGTGTACGCCCGGTCCGGGATCTCTATCAGCTCTATGCCCAGCTCGTGCAGGGGCGTGATGGCGTCGTCGAAGCGCTGCCAGTCGCAGTACGCGCGCTTTGCCGTGATGCGGCCCTTGTCAACCAGGCGCTCCAGGATGCGCTTGACGTCGGGCCTGGGTCCGGGCTCCTGGTGCCCGTTCTTCTTGCGCTTGCCAGTCCCCAGCGCGAGGTTCTCGTAGTCGATGAGAACCGCCAGGGAGCTCTGGCTGGATTCGTTCATGTATCACTTGCCTTTCAAACTCTTGTGAGAAGAGCGGGGGCCCTTTGCCCCAGACGTGCCCTTGGGGTCGTCCGCGTCCTTTTGTGACACGCTGATGACCTCTGGCATGGGGGTTCCGTCGCGACGTGCGCGACGCACGGCCTCCGCGTTACCGCTTTCCGCGCGGCGCAGTTGGTCCTTATTTACCCCAAGCACCCGGTCGTGAAACTTCCACGGGCCCACGCTCTCGCCAAAGTCCATCTTCAGCGTGGCGATGGCGCCCGCCATGGCGCCAATGGGGATGCCGGCGAGCAGGATGAGCCGCGTGAACCCGATGACCGCGGACGCGAGCACGCCCGCGAGGACGATCTTGAGGTTCGCCATCCAGTACTCGCGCCTCGTGACGCAGCCGCGCGCTAGCTCGCTGCCGATGCGTGCCCCGATGACGATGCCCAGCAGCATGAGCATGATGGCGACTATCGCCAGCGCAAACGCGCCCAAGCTAGGCCTCCCCGTTCTGGCTCGCCCTGCGCGTGCGGCTGACCAGGCGAACCTTCGCGTCACCCGTCACGGCGTCGGCCGCGGACGGCGCGCCCTTCTCGCCCTGCGCGCCCTGGGAGGCCGCCGCGGACGCGTCCGCGTACGGGTCCGCGTCCAGAAGCGACCAGTCGAGCCCCGCGGCCGTGCCGGTGGCCTCGTCCGCGTACAGCAGCGTGAGCGCCTGCGTGCCCAGCTTTGAGCCGCCAATCTGGCACAGCACGTCATACAGGTTGAACGCGGTGTCCGCGCCAGGCAGCGTCACGTCCACGTCCTCCGCCTGGCGCAGCGCCAGCGCGATGTCCTTGCGCATGTGCTCGCTCAGGAAGCCGGGGGCGAAGTCGCCCACCACGGACTTCGGCGCCAGGCGCTCCAGCGCCGCGGAATCCGCCATGCCGCCGCTGAGCACGTCAATCACCTGGTCGGGGTCGAGGCCGGACTCCTGCGCCAGCGCAAGCGCGTCCGCGTAGCCCACCATGCACGACGCGAGCGCCACCTGGTTGCACAGCTTGCACGCCTGGCCGTTGCCGGCGCGTCCCAGATAGTGGACGCTCTTGCCAAACGCCTGCAGCACGGGGAGAAGAACCTTTGCCTCGTCCTCCGTAGCGCCCATCATGAGGGTGAGCGTGCCGTCCTCGGCACCCTGCTGCCCGCCCGTGACCGGGCAGTCCACGGCATGCTTGTCCATCACGGCCGCCGCGTCGTGTAGCTCGCGCGCGAGCGTGGGCGAGCTCGTGGTGAGGTCCACCATCCACGAGCCCTTGCGCGCCGCGTCCAGGATGCCGTCCTTTCCCAGGTAGACGTCCTCGACGTCGCTGGGGTAGCCCACCATGGTGAACGTGACGTCCGCGTCGCGTGCGGCCTCGGCCGGGCTTTCCGCCCAATGGGCCCCCTTCTGCAGAAGGCCCTCGGCCTTCTCCTTGGTCCTGTTGTGGACCGTCACGTCGAAGCCGGCGTCCATGATCCTGGAGGCGATTGGGGCGCCCATGATTCCGCAGCCCACAAACGCCACCCTGCGTACGCGCACGAGTGCCATTCGATTCCCTTCTTGCGTGCGGCACCCGCCTACTGGGCGGAGCCGCCCCTCTTCACCTTGCGGGCGATACGGTCCGTAAGCGACATCTTCTCCCTGCGGTCCGTCCCCCAGAACACGAGCGCCACCATGCCGGGGCCCACGTGGGAGCCCAGGATGGGAGATACGCTGCTGTGGATGATCGCGACGTCCTCGCAGCCCTTCTCCTTGCGAACCTCGCGCTCGAGCCAGTCCGCGTCCTTCTGCGCGTCCGTCGACACGATGGCCAAGGGCAGCGTGGTGTCGTGCGCGTAGTTGTCGCGGAAGTCCTGCAGGATTGCGCGCAGGGCCTTCTTGCGGCCGCGACACATGCCACGCAGCGTGAGGGCGCCGTTCGTGTCGTACGAGAGCTCCGGCTTGATGTCGAGCTTGCCGCCTACGTTCGCCGCGGCGGGCGGAATGCGGCCGCCTGCGGCCAGCGCGTCGAAGCTGTCGAGCGTGAAGTAGCCGTGCACAAAGTAGCGCGCGTCGCTCGCCCACTCGTAGAGCTCCTTTGCGGAAAGCCCGTTGGAGGCCTGGCGCACCACCTCGATGGCCAGAAGCTCGCCGGCCGCGGAGTCGCACTTGTTGTCCAGCACGTAGATCTCGAAGTCCGGGTACTCCTTCTGCACCATCTCCGCGGCCTGGCGGGC
>OCVV011207406.1_pt1 | contig 11883 bp, 7 predicted proteins | sample 1539721 | NCBI WGS metagenome assembly OCVV01 (sample SAMN02144230, study PRJEB22623) | gut metagenome | biome: sheep rumen | host: Ovis aries | place: New Zealand | reverse complement strand
CCCGGAAGCCGATATTTTCACTCTGGTCTATGACGAAAAAAAAATGGGTAAAATTTTCCCAAAAGAGAAAGTCCATACATCATTTTTGCAGAAATGGCCTTTTTCAACGAAACTTTACACCAAATTTCTTTCATTCATGCCAAAGGCCTTCGAATCCTTTGATTTGTCCAACTATAAGCTCGTTATCTGCTCATCATCATGCTGTGCAAAGGGTGTAATCACTCCCCCTCTCGTTCCCCATGTGGCATATATTCACACTCCAATGCGCTACGCCTGGGACAAATATTTTGAATACAAAAAAAGCAGCGGACGGCTCACCCGACACTTCATGGAAAAATGGATGGGAAAGATTCGTCTTTGGGATTATGTCTCAAGCCAGCGAGTCGATACTCTCATAGCAAATTCAAACTACATCTCACGCAGAATCAAAAAATACTGGAACCGTGAATCTACTGTCGTATATCCGCCTGTAAATGTAAAATCGATGCAGCCGAACGGAAAGCCTGCCGAAGACTTTTTTGTCGTATTCAGCCGATTTGTTCCTTACAAGCGAATTGACCTCGCCATTCAGGCTTGCGGTAACCTCAAAAAGAACCTTGTCGTTATTGGCTCAGGCTCCCAGGAAAAAGAACTGAAGAAGCTCGCTTCTCAATATAAAGACTCAAAAATCACCTTCACAGGGCGCATAAGCGATGAGGCTGTCCGTGACTATCTTCAGCGTTGCCGTGCCCTCATTTTCTGTGCCGAGGAAGATTTTGGAATCATTCCAGTTGAAGCTCAGGCCTGCGGCCGGCCGGTAATTGCATTCGGTAAAGGCGGAGTCCTAGAAACAGTTGTCAACGGAAAGACAGGCACTTTTTTTGCCCACGCAACTCCTGATTCCGTTGAGCGAGCCATCCACCGCTTTGAGGAGCTTGAGTCACAGGGAGCCTTTGATGCCACATTCATATCCCAGCACGCACACAACTTCTCACAGGAACGTTTCTCTCGGGAGATAAAAGACGCCATCGATGACACCCTCATCAAACTGGACGAGGAAACCAGCAAAAAATGATGAGAATCGCCATTGATTGCCGGATGATTGGCTCAGGAGGAATTGGATCTTTCATTTCTGAGCTTATTCCATATTTTCTCACTGGAAACGAATGCCTTTTGTTAGGCAGCCATGAGCAGTGTGCTTCTTTTTTAAATCTTCCAAATGTTGAATTTTGTTTTTGCAACATTCCTCCATTTTCATTAAAGGAAGTTTTTTTATTTCCTCAGGATATTCTTGAACGCATTAATAACTACGATTATTATTTTACCCCTTATTGTAACATTCCTGGCGGAATAAATATTCCAATATTTACGACAATACATGATGTCGTTTTTCTAGATTTAAAGGAATTAACATGTTTTGCAGGCCGTTTTATCAGAAAGATGTTCTATAAAAGAGCCATTAATTACTCTGATGCGATTTTTACTGTATCTAAATTTTCTAAAGAAAGAATTCAATATCATCTTCATCCAAAAAAGCAAATTGTTATTGTTTACAATTCTGCTCCATCATATCTAAAAAGACCATTTGAAGACGGTCTTCCACCAAAAAAAGACCAAATACTTTTTGTAGGCAACATAAAAAAACATAAAGGACTTAAAACACTCCTAGATGCCTATGAAATTGCAGCGAAAAGAGACATGACATTTCGTTCAAAACTCCTAATCGTGGGGAATGCTGAGAATTTTAGAACTGGAGATCAAGAAACAATTAAAAAAATTCAAAGTCTTCAACAAGAAAATCACGATGGAGAAATTAAAATAGAATTTACCGGAAAAATTTCCAACGAAAGGCTTAAATATCTCTACGCAGAATCGAGGTATCTGGTTCAGCCGTCATTATATGAAGGATTTGGGATTCCCCCTCTTGAGGCCATGACAGTAGGTACTCCGGCAATAATTTCTGACATTCCGGTTTTTAAGGAAATTTACTCAACATTTCCAGTCTCATTTTTTAAGGCTGGAAACGCCTCTGATTTAGCTGAAAAAATCATTGAAATGAATAAATCTGTTACGGATAGTTTTTCGCTTGACAAAATCTGTGATGTTTATTCTTATGAGCGGTCAGCAAAAATCATTTGTGATACTATGTTAAATTTTAAAAACTAGTGACTTTTTTCAATATGTGGTGTAAAATTATTGAAACAATCTAATACAATCAAACAGCTATGACAAACGAAGAATACAAAAAGTTTTTCAAGAAAAATTTTTGGCGAACAAGCTCATTTACCTCAGGTACGGCATTCATGATTGTCGATGCCATTGTTGTCATGCTTTGTATCGGTATTTCATTTTTCATTATAAATTTCATAAATCATTCATGGATTAATTTCCGTTCCTTCATCACATATTGGGTATATCTTCCCCCGATGATGGCCGTTTTTTATGCGGCTGGCCTTTATCCAGGACTTGTCTATCCACCGGCTGATGAAGTAAAAAAATTCGGTATTTGTTCATTTTTTGTTTTCGTAGGAATTGCCCTCTCTATCACCGTGGAAGAAGCAGATGACAAATTGCCTATAATCGTTGCCTTAATTCTGGCAACGCCTTTTGCCCTTATTCTTCTTCCGGCCTCCAGGGAACTTGCCCGCACGATTTTTTCAAAACAAAAGTGGTTTGGCGTTCCGGCGGTTATTTATGTTTCTGGCAATTCCGGCGATGTAATCATCAAGCGTCTTATGAACAGGCCAGATCTAGGCTATAAACCTGGAATGATTGTAGACAGCAAGGCTCTCTTCCCAACGGAAAAATTCGGTATTCCTCTTTATCCTCCTTCAGAAGAAAGTTTTTCGCTCGTTAAGTCTTTTGGAATCAAAGTCGCTATCCTGTGTGACTATGACCGGGACACGACCTACATAAACTCTTACTATCGCTACACAATTCAAGTTCCACGGATTAATGATATTTCTACAATCAGCACAAATGTCAGGGATTTTGGAGGCATTCTGGGCTTTTCTTCAACCCACAACCTCACTAAGCGGCTTAGTTTATTCTGGAAGCGCTTCATCGACATCTTCCTTCTTCTTATATCCTGCCCGCTTACACTTCCAGTTACATTCGTCGTAGCCTTGCTGATTAAAATAACTAGCCCTGGCCCAGTTTTCTACGGGCACAAAAGATCCGGCAAGAATGGCAAGGAATTCAAATGCTGGAAATTCCGCTCCATGGTAATCGATGCCGACAAGCAGCTGGAAAAAATTCTTGCAGAGAACCCGGAAATGCGCCGGGAATGGGAAAAAGACCGTAAATTTACAAATGATCCCCGTGTCACTAAAATAGGCAAAATTTTGCGCAAGACAAGCATTGATGAGCTTCCTCAGTTCTTTAATGTTCTTACCGGGGAAATGAGTTTTGTCGGTCCTCGTCCTGTCACCGAACCTGAGCTTGTAAAATATGGAAACAAGGCAAAATTCATTCTTTCTGTTAAGCCTGGCTTAAGCGGTATGTGGCAGATTTCTGGCCGAAGCGATACAGGCTATGAGGAGCGGGTCACTTTGGATTCCTACTACATTCAAAACTGGTCTGTCTGGCTTGACATATGGATTATAATCAAGACAATTTATGTCGTTCTCAGGGGAAAAGGTGCATATTAGGCTCCTTTTTATTCTCTTAAGTTTTTTTCTCTTTTTTCCTTTTTACGCCCAAAGTGAAACCTTTTACCAGATTTCAGATGTATCTTATGAGCTTGATAAAACCAGGGAAAAAGATTTAAAGCGTGTCGTTCCCCTTGATACAGAAAGAATATTTAAAAGCCGGCAAGAGCTGGAATCTTATTTGCAAGACCTTCATCAAAGACTTATGAACACAAGGGCCTTTCAGGAAGTAAAAATCATCAGTCCTCTTGAAAATTCAAATGAAGAAAATCATGCTGGCTTGTTTGAGACAGAAAATTTGAATGAAGAAGAGACTTCACTTTATTCAGAAACTTCACCGGATGAAATAAAAAAAATATCACTTAAAATTTCTGCTCAGGATTCAAAACATCTTTTGATTCTTCCCTATCCAAAATACGATTCAAACAGCGGCTTTATCTTTAAGATTAAGGTCAAAGATGTCAATTTTCTTGGTACGATGAACACCCTTGATTTCGGACTTTTTGCAGGCTTAAAGGAAGATACAAGCAGTTCCGAGCAAAATCTAACTTTCGGCGGAGAATTCAATTACCGATACCCATTTTATGCAGGTCCTTTTGTTTGCTCTTGGAACAATTCTTTTGATCTCGAATATACCTGCGGAATCAGAGAATTGGAATTTCACACGGGCACTGGATTAACTTTTACACTCCCCTTCAAGCGCTTTTCTTTTGTCCTTGATGTCAGCGAAAAGATAAACCGTGATTTGGAATATGAGACCTATAATGACGCAACTCATTTTACCAGCGACTTAAACCTGTCCATGCCCGTAAAAATCGCAGAAATTGAAAACTGGGGTTTTGTCTATTGGACTCCTTATGTTGACGGAAAAGCAAGCTATGATAAAGACGGAATAAACATTAAAAATGACGATCTTGCAAGTCCAGTTATTTCAATGGGACAGGCAATTTCCACAACGAGAATCAACTGGTATGGGAATTTCAGGAGCGGTTTTTCTGCAAAAATCGGCCATTCCCTGGGCTATGACTTTAAACAAGATGAAACCGAGCCAAGGCTTTTCGGTGAAATTCAGGCTTTCAAGTCCTTTTCTTATGTCGGAATCAACACTAGATTAACGGCTTTTCTTACAAAATCCAATCGGGGAATGGTTGGAAATCTTATCCGCGGTGTTCGAGACAAACAAAAATATGTGAATTATGACGGAAAAGAAATTGGAACAACACGAGCCTTGAAATCATCAAGTGCCATTGTCCTAAACATTGACATTCCAATTCACTTGATTACGACCCGATGGCTTGACTGGTCGGATGCGATTTTTGGAGAAGATTCATGGTTTTCACGAACATTCGCATGGACTGACAAATTTAACTTTGAACTGCAAGCGTCTCCTTTTGTAGACATTGCCCTTACAAAAAATGAAGTCACCGGAAGGCTTTTTGACTTAAGAGACGGTTGGTATACGGGCGGAATTGAGTTTTTTGTATTTCCAGAACGCTGGAAAGGAATCGTAATGAGGGCAAGCCTTGGAATAGATCTGGGCAGGGCAATAATCGCAAAAAACTATCCCAGCAAAATTGACATGAGTTGGCGTGAAAATGTAAAAAAATACGAGATTTATGCGGGAATCGGCCTTCACTATTAATTCTTACCGGACAATGCTTGCCTTTGCGGCTGCCCTTGCGTATGCATCAGAAGAATTATTTGCTATAACCTCCAGCATTGCATTTGCGTAAATAACATTTCCACGAGCTGAGACTTTTTTACAAAAAGCAATTAGATAGTCCCAAAAATGATTTTCACTGCACCAAATATCTATGTCTTCATATTCAGCGATTTTTCTGATGAATTCTGCCAGTGTCGTAAATTCATAGTGAGGATCACGACCAGAAATTGAATCTAAAACATGTGAAAAACTTTCCACGGAGCCAAGGGAGGAAGCAAAAAGGGAATTCTCACTCTCGCCTTCTGCGTCAAACATAAGACTTATATTGTAAAGTGCCTCCAGGGTTTTCGGAGAATGAGCACGGAAAAGATTGAAGAAACGGTCAACATTTGAAGGTTTGTCAGCATCAATGATTTTGAGCATGGCCCGACGGAGAACCATATCTTTGTAGTTTGAATCATTATCAAGAATCAGAAGAAGAGCCTGCTTATATTTTTCGGTCTCCCCCTGATGCTTAAGTAAATCAGCCATCTCGTAAAGAATGTCATAAATCTGATCAGGGATATCAAGGAAAGAGCTTTCAAGGCGGGCTTTCTCATAGAAATCAATGGCCGTCTTGTATTCACCTTCGAGGCGGTAAATCTTACCAATCAAAAAATCAGCCTCTGGATAAACCCGTTTTTCCTCAACCCAGTCTTCCATTTTGTTGACGGAATAGTGAAAAAAACTTTTGCCATAAAGCTCCAGGTAACGATTGATGATTGAAATCGCCTCTGTCTGATCCCTTTCTTTTAAAACTTCAAGAACAATGTCAAAATCTTCCCCTGCACGGCGAACGGCAAGCGGAGAGAGAGCGACATCAAGGATATAGACTTCATAGTCACTTTCAGCCACCCTGTTCGCTTTTGCCTTGTTTGCAAGGTTCATAGCCCGAGAAATCTCACCTTTATCAAAAGCAAACTGCGCATCCTGCAAAATCCGCCATGAAAATTCTGATGACTCAGGCTTTTTAGGCACGACCTGAGAAAAAAGAAATGAGAAAGTCAAAAGAAAACAAAGTGACAGAAATATTTTTTTCATAAAAAAGAGGCTTCCTTTGAGAAATGCTGCCTAAATTTCATTCAACATTTCTTCAAATACATTATCGGCATCTTTTTCATCAACCGTTCGTACAATTTGGCCTTTTTTAAAGATAATTGCCTTTCCGCCGGCACCTGCTATACCGATGTCGGCATGTTTTCCTTCGCCAGGACCATTTACGACACATCCCATAACCGCAACAGTGATGTTTTTCTTCATTGACAGGAGTTTATTCTGCCAGCGATCCATAAAAGCGTGGACATCAAAGCCCTGGCGTCCGCAGCGAGGGCAGCTTACCAAAGTTACTCCTCCGCTTCTCTTCCCGCATTCACGCAAAATCTCAAGGCCCGTGATGACCTCATTCTCAGGTGCTGAAGAAAGTGAAACCCGGATTGTCGAGCCGATTCCCTCATTGAGAAGATGGCTGAAAGCAAGGGTTGATTTAACGACGCCTGTGATAAGAGGACCAGCCTCAGTGACTCCAACATGGAGGGGAATATTGTATTTAGAGGCAAAATCCTCGTTAGCCTCGATTGTCTCGGCCACGCTCGAAGCCTTCATGCTTACCAGGAACTGGTCAAAATTAAGCTCGTCAAAGACAGCGGACTCACGGGCGGCAGTCTCGCTAAGTGCCACAGCCCGGCTCATCTCGCCCTTCTCGACCTTTTCCCGTAAATCATGGGGAAGAGAGCCTGAGTTAACGCCGATACGGATAGCGACGCCCTTTTCCCTGCAGCCATTGACTACAGCCTCAACACGGTCGCGGGCACCGATATTGCCAGGATTGATACGGATAGCGGCGACAGGCCCCTCCAGACACTTCAAGGCAAGGCGGTAATCAAAATGAATGTCCGCAACAAGCGGCATGGAAGTAGATTTACAGATTTCGATGAAACTCTCGGCGCTTTCCATATCAGGTACGGCAAAACGAATAATGTCACAGCCCAGCATCTTAAGGGAAGCAATCTTGTTTCGGATTTCTTCAAGTTTTTCAGGCTTATCCTTTACGCCGACTATTCCCTCTTTCCACATAGTCTGAATCGTAACAGGATTAGCCCCACCCACAAGTATTTTATCAACATTTTCAAATCCGCCAACAACAACTTCGCGCGGACTATAAAATTTCTTTTCCATGAGATAATTATATCACAAATCCAGATAACTTGCACCAGTAAAAGCTTTGAAATCAATCAGGCACCTTGTACACAACAAGCTCGTTCGGACTTAGATTATACAGGTTTCCGAAACAGGTACCGTTGAAAAGCCTGACATGAGAGCCAATCGTGTTTTTCACAAGATATTTGTACAAATCGGCGTAATAAATCCCCGAATTTTCTATTATGCTTTCCGTAAAGTTCTTGGTGAACCGGTTTGAAAGCCACACTTTCAGGTCTACGCTGTACAAATCGGCAAGGGATGTTTCAGAACCGTTGGCGGCGGTAAAGGCAAGCACGCCCTCGATTCCAGAGCAGATATGCATGACGCTTCCCGAATAGCAGGTTTCCGTGACAATCAGAAGCTGTCTGAAATGCTTTTTTCCATCGCTGTCACTGCTCATCGATTCGAGCGTGTTTTTCATTAAGTCCGTGGTGAAGCCTTTATAGGCAGAATTTTTTCCTTCCCATACGAAATAGCCGTTCTCGCTGTCGCCCCTGATGTTCGTTCCGTGCCCTGACCAGAACCACAGGACGTTTGAGTCAGAGCCGCTTTTAAGAATCGTAGGCGTTTCAACAAGATGAGGATGAGAGAGCCTTAATGTCTCCCGATTTTCCAGAGTGATGCTTTCCCCCTGCATGATTTTTGACATATCCTCGGCGCTAAGTTCCTCTAAAAGATAATCAATCTGCAAATTATCGGTGTACAGGTTTTCGCCTTCAAAGCGGGCGATTATTTCTCCAGGCCGCTTGTTGCGCCTGTGATTCGCAATGTCGTCCGCAAGAATCAGGATAATTTTGTCATCAGGATAGCCGTTTTTGCGCAAAAGCTGGTAGATGTAAAGTGCGTCTGCCTGATGACGGTAGTTCGCCCATGTAGTTGATGCCGCAACGATGACCGCCCACTGCTCTTCCATGTCGCCGTATGAGACGGTTGAATTCTCGGAATTCTCAATATCTTCGTTGTCGTCAAAACTTGCAATCCATTCCCAGCTTGCCCTGTTTCCGCTTGAGTGCGAGCTGCTTTCGGTCGATGTGAATTCAAGCGGCACGAATTTTCCATCGACTACGCACCAATGTACATAAATGCTGTACAAAGCCGATGTGAGCGTTTCCTTGTCGAAGTCAAGAAGGCCCGTAGCACCGCACAAGTTCGTGTACACGCCCTTGTCAAGGCTCTTTAATGCAACGACCATGCCCACAAGATTCCATGCGTATTCGCTTCCCGCATTTGCCTCGTTCATCTTTCGAAGCTCGGCATTCACTTTTTCGTTCGTAAAAGCGTTCGTATCACCGTTTTTTTTGTTGCAGAAACAACCTGCTGCGGCAAACGAACACAAAAGAAGCGAATCATAGAACTGAGCCTCGCCGACGACGGGATTTTTGCCGAACCGGGCGGCATAATCCACGGCGAACGCGCTCTCAGGGTCAGCATACGGGGCGGTTCCTTCAATTCCCTCAGCAAGGCAGTCCTCTCCTTCCATAAAAGAAAGCAGTTCTGCCGTAAAAGCCGTGTCCGAAAAAAGAAGGCGCGGGGCCGTGTCACCGATTTCTTCCCGCTTTTTGAGCACTGTTTCGGCATCAGCGTAGGAAGAGAATGCGCAAATGACAAAATCCGCGTCCGATGACAAAACCGTCTCAGCCGCCTCCGGAAGTGAAACTGGGACCGTACCAGATTCATAGTCTTTTTTTACGGTGTCGGTTTCGTAAATGACATTCTGCCTGACTTCCAGTTCCAGCTCGGTGGCAAGGAACGGCACCCAGTCAAAGAACGTCTTTCCGTAAACATCGGCACTTGCGAGCAATGAAACGCTTTTTCCGCCGTAAGTGGAAACTTTTGAAAGCAAAGCCTCAATCTGCGAGACATCGGACTCGGTGAGTGTCCACAGAAAAGGCGATTTCTTGTCCTTGACGGCGGCATTCACCGCATACGCGCGGATGACAGTCTCGCTTGAAGCACATGGAGTGATAAGGGGCTTTTTTGTTTCGTAGCATTTGTTTGCAAAAATCTGAACATGGCTTGAATACATAGGTCCGATTACGGCAAGCAAATCAGAGCGCGAAGAAAGTGTCGAAGAAAGGGAATCCAGATTCGCTGTGTTTTCGTCGTACCATTCGATGTTGAGCGTGAACGGAGTTGAAAAAACGCCCGTCGCCTTTTCGAGAGTCGTAAGATACCATTCGGCGACACGCTTAAAACGGACTTCTTGAACCGTGCCTTCCGTAAGAGGAAGGACTACCGCGACATTCACTTTTTCAAGGGAAGATTTTGCAGGGTGAGAATCATCGTCATCGGTTTTGCAGGAAGAAAATGTCAGCAAAATCAAAATAAGCGAAAAAAGAAAAACAAATTTGCATCTACTCCTCATAGTATTCTTTCTCCCTTGCAATCGCTTCTGAAAGATTTTCCTGCACGACGGCAGAAAGGCTTTCATAGCCTTCTGAAACCACAAGCTCTGTGTAGCCTTCGCCAAGCCCCAGTCTCTGATAATGAGCGACTTTACCCTCTGAAAGCCACTGCTCTATGCACTTTTGTGCCGCCTTGTCCACCCGCTTGACTACCGAAAAAGGAACCTGACCAGAATACGAACTCATGTCGGAATCCATGCCGACGGTGTAGAACGAGGATGCTCCCCGCTCGCGGTTATAGCGGAGCAGTCCGTGTATGCTTCCTCCGCAAATGGGGAAATACAAATCAAATGCGTTGAAGCTGTTGTTGTATGCGATTTTGTAGGCTGTTTCCTCGCTGTTAAAGCCCGTTAAGTCCCCTTCCCCATTGATTGTCTCTGCAACAAAAGTGGCTTTTGTTATTTCTGTCACTTCTTCTTCTGTTACCGTAAAATAATTGTGGATAAAATAATTCTCATAAGTTACGCCGTAGCCGAGCATAAAGCCTTGAAGTGAGTCAAGGATATAATTTACATAATCATTGGCAAGCAGGGAAATGACGCGGGGATTTTCTTTTTTTGAAAGAAGCGATTTGGCAGCCTTTCCTGCAAGGTAGGAGGCACCGTAAGTCGGTATATACACCGTGCTCAGATAGGACGGCAAATCAGGATAATTTGCTTCAAAAAGCACATAAGAGAAAAGATTCGCCGAATTTTCCATCAGTTTTGCTATATCTTCATTGTCAACGAGAATATTGAGATAACCTTCGCTTGCGAAAATAAAGAGGACGGGAATATCAGCGTTTTCGTCCGAGCCGATAAGCTTCTGATATGATGAAAAAACTTTGGGAATCCGCTCCAGTGCATCTTCCCAGTTTTCAGGGCTTATGTCGTACACAAGCAGGTTGTTTTCAAAGGCTGCCTTGTGCACTCCGTATGTCAGATTATCGTTGTAGGAATTGTCGCCCAAGCCTTCGGGCAAATGAAAGACAATGACGAGCTTTTCCGAGATTTTTTCGGCCTCACATTCTCCGCCGCCGCTGTCACTGTCATTCGAGCAGGAGAGCAGTGCACCAAGCAGCAGAAGCATAAGAGAAAAAAAAGAAAATCGAAATTGTTTTTTTATTTGCATAGGCTTATTTTTGCGTTAGAGCGCCCCCCAGTAATCAAAAGCATTGTCGCCGGATATGTAGACTTCGGTATATCCATTGACTTTGCTTCCTGTGTCCTTAATTACGATTTCAGGACTGTATATGATATGGTACGGATATGATTTGAACAAAGCGTATTTTGGATTTTCAATTTTTTTATTGCTCATCCATGTGTATGTTCCGGTGAATTCGAGCGTTTTCGTTCCGTCCGTTTCCGTTACGCTGTGAATGTAATCAAGATAGGTGTAGCCGTCATCCACATTCGTCGACATTTTCAGGATATAGCAAAGGAAATCCGTGTAAAAAGAATCAAGATAGTTGCGGTCGTAAGAATCGGTTACGGCAAGCATCGTTGCTGCCCCCTGAACGGAGCTGTAGCCGTCCGAAGTCGCTTGGATAGAATCAGCCGCTCCCACTTTCCCGATAAAGAAAGGCTGCACATAGGTCGTCTGTGAATTTATGCCGCTGTTTCCGCGTGATACACGGTTTTTGTCGTTTTTGGGACTTCCGAACGCAAAGCAGAAATTCTCGCCGTTGTTTGAGAGATTCGCGATATCGTAACCCAGATTAGTAATGGCAGAGTACACGGTTTGAGCGTTCGTGCCGTTTCCGTTTAAGAGCGCGTTGAATGTGTGGTACGCAGCCTTTGCCGTGTCAAGCGACATGAGATTCTTTGCGTACACCCAGTTTTTCTGAATAAGGTTTGCGTAAGAAAGCCAGACTTTCTTTTTGTCCTCTTTGATGATGCACTTTCCCGCGTTCTTGCCGCTCTTGGCGAAGGGGTCAAGGCACATCCAGTAGCTGCTACTGTCGTTTGAA
>OCVV010787085.1_pt1 | contig 11887 bp, 4 predicted proteins | sample 1539721 | NCBI WGS metagenome assembly OCVV01 (sample SAMN02144230, study PRJEB22623) | gut metagenome | biome: sheep rumen | host: Ovis aries | place: New Zealand | reverse complement strand
ACGACCAGATCACGACCGCCAAGTCCGGTAGAATCAAAGGTGAACTTCACATCAACCGTTCCATTGGCTTCATTCGCGACAAAGGTTCGTTCAGCCGTGACGGTTTTTCCATTAACCTTTACTTCCTCTTTGCTTTCCTTGTCCATCAGGATGCCGGACAGCGTATATTTCACGCCCTGCTGCAGGTTATGATAAGCCACTGTATCAACGACAGTCACTTCTCCCTTAGAAGGAATCAGATTGATATCCGAACCTTCCGCATGCGCTGTTGTGCCGATGCAGCAGAAATGGATCGTCTGGTCCTCGTCTTCCGGATCTTTATGCTCTGCGACCGGTTCATCATCGGGATGATCCGCAGGAATGACTTCCTCAAAGAAGACAACGTCACAGCCTTCCAGGCCTTTTGCGTTAAATGTGACAGAGACTTTTACAGTGCCGAACATGGTATTGACCGTAAAAGGCTTTTCAAATACCAGTTCATTTCCGCTGCTGTCCCTGACGTATTCCTCTGTACTCTTATTATAAAGTCTCGTACGGAGGATGTACTTTGTTCCTTCCTCCAGCCTGCTGTATGTAACCGTATCAGTAAGTGTTACAATTCCGTCCGCATCTGCATACTGACTGCCGGAAGCAGCAGACGCCTGCGTGCCGATCGAAGGCTTTCTCTCATTTTCGATATTGCTGAGATCGAGAATGACAGCGCCCTGGTAGACGTGATCTTCGTCAATCGTGAAAACATCTTCCCACATGGTCATGCCGGCATTGGCTTCACACGCAAGCTCTTCGATATGATACGTATCATAAGGAAGCGCGCCAAGCTTATCATCGACTGCAGCAGTCGTTCCATCGATGGGATCGAGTGCGAACCAGAGCCCGCAGGCAGGATCGCCATTTGTCTCATCTCCGGCATTGGTATTGACCGAGTGTTTGACTTTCGCGGAACTGTAACGTCCGTTGGCATCAGTCATCACGATATGACTTTCCCCTGTGGTCATGGAAGTGACGCGGAACGGGATATTTGCCATACCTTTCTGGCCGGAGGAACTGATCTTCCTCAATGTAAAATCATTCCTGATGACCTGGTCTCTGATGGAGCCGTCATTATCCGTCAGGTCGATGACTTCCCCGTCCTTCCGGATCTTAAAGGATCTTGTATAAGACAGTTCAGGATACTCATCCGGCTGGAGATAACCTTCCGGCGCTTCCACTTCGACAAGTTCATAAGTTCCGTATGGAAGCGCTCTGTCATTGGTCTGGGCAAGACCGGTATCATCAGAAACGATTGTGAAAGCCACTGCGCCCACAGCGATCTCTGTCTCATATACTTCATCGCCGTCCTTATCCACGAACACGGATTCTTTCGAACGGTTGATGATATCAAATTTTGCGCCGGAAAGCTTCGCTCCGCCAAGGGGATGATTCTTGTTAAGTTCACGATCCCGCTTCAGGACCTTGACTGCACCCCGCTCGACCTTCTCATAACAGGGCTTCCCTGTCAGATCGATTACTTCACCGTCTGTTCTCACGCTAAAGGACGTGGACCAGCTGGTATTCAACAGATATCCTGTTGACGGATCTGTTTCTTTAATCGTATAGGAACCATAAGGAAGCGCATGGGCATCTGTCTGTGCAATACCGTTAGCGTCTGTAGTGATCGTGAGGGCAACATCTCCTACCGCAACTTCAGTTTCAAATTTCCCATCACCATCCTTATCTACACAGACCGGCTTTGCGCTGTTATTGATAATTGCATATTGAGCTTTTGAGAGTTCAGCATCACCCTGAGGATTGGCTTTTTTACTGTCATTATCCTGTTTGGAGATCTTTACGCCGCCTCTGATCACCGGTTCGGGACAAGGAGAGGCTGTCAGATCAACGATCTGTCCATCTTCACTGATCTTAAAAGACTGCGACCAGCTGTCATTCAGCAGATAACCGGTTGAAGGATCTGTCTCTTTAATCTCATAGGTCCCATACGGCAGTGTGCGGGATCCGGTTTGTGCAACACCGTTTGCATCCGTAGTAATCGTCTTTACTACAGCATTGCTTTCATAAAGCGACCCGTCCACCAGAACAGGATTCGCATTCTTATTAATGATCACATACTTTGCACCTGCAATTTTTGCATCGCCCTGTTCTCTGGATTCCTTCAGATCGTTATCTGATTTTCTGATCTTAACGCCGCCGCGCTTTGGCGCATTGGGGAACGATATTTCAAATATCTTGTCTGCGTCATCTTTTGTGACTTCAAAAGGCGTATCTGCCATGGGGATGTATCCTTCGGGAGCAGTCTTCTCATGAAGCAGATATTTGCCTTCGGTCAGGACATCCTTTCTGTTTGAGGCACTAAGTGTTGTCTTTGCATATCCTTCAGCATTCAGGGTGAGCGTTGCGACAATCTGTCCTTTTGTATATGAAAGATCGAACTGGTTGTCGATATTTTCATTTGCGATAATCTCAAAGACCGCACCTTCAAACTTAGCGCCGCCCTGTGGTGAAGACTTGCCTGTTTCTGAATCGACTTTCTGGACTGAAGCAGGCACATAAAAAGGCTCATTTCCTTTTGCCTGACGATTTCTTCCTCCCTTTATAGATATAGTTTCAAGAGTATACCAACTCTTATAACCAACGGGCGAGTAGATTTCCTTCAACTCATAAGCTCCTTTAGGCACATGATTAACATATGCATAACCGTTTGCCTGAACAGTAATCGTACCGTTTGCGTCGATATCGCCATAAATACCGTTGTTTTCATTTGGCCTTACTACATTGCCATTCTGAAGCAACTGGAATTTTGCACCAGCAATGAGCTGTTTGTTCTCAGTTATAAATTTTTCTATCTCAAGTCGTCCAAACCTGGGATAATCTGATACATCCAGTTCCAGATCATCGCTGATTTTTGAATGCTGCCCCATCTTAATGGAAACATACTTTGTACCATTTTCCCGTACACCCTCACTGATATTTACAACGGTATTAGCTCCAGGAATCACGATTCCATCAAATGTCCAGAACATATCCTCTGTATTATAATCAGCATTGGGATCACCCTCTACTTCCGTGATTGCAAGGGTACCGAGAGGAACAACGTATTTGTCCCCAACCTTATAAAGAGCAGTATTATTCACCTGGTGTTCAGCATCAAGCCGTGCAATATAATGATCTTTGCCGGCGATTTGCTGTTTAATGGTTTTAATACGCCAGTTTGTCACTCTCTCTGCTTCATCATTTTCAATCTGCGCAAATGAAGTCAGGCCGTCATCATCATAATAATCCATAGAAAACTGAATATCAGAAAGATCAAGTCCGTTTTCCGGTGTTCCGTCTTCCATGGAAGCGTCATATTTTTCCAGTTCTACACCGATGACTAATGGAACATCCTCCATGGTCTTGGTATTCTTTTTCTTTTCCAGTTCGAGCGAATAGACCGTTCTGTCAAGCTGATATCCACTGCCGGCCGACAGTTCTCTGATATAAACGGTATCACCGATTGCAAATGTTTCAGGAAGTAAAAAATACGATGAATAGCCATTCGATTTTATTTTCAGAGTTGTGATATAGTCATCGCCCGCTGCCGTCGCCTTCGCTTCCGTATCGTAAACTCCATAAATACTGTCCTTCAGTTCATACATGGAATTGTTCTTCACGATATCAGCATAGGCATCCGATGCCGTCGATGTGACTTTTCTGACCCGAATCTTGACACCGTTATCATCCGGTGGATTCTCAACAACGATTTCCGGCACATCATAAGTAAACGTAGACTCGTTGAGCGTTCCATCGGCGATCAGGTCAACGTCTACATATCCGGGATTTCCAATGGAATATCCTTCCGGCGCTTCCTCTTCAACGATCCTGAACTTCTTATGTCCCTTCTTTACTTCCTTGGAAATAATATCAACATTCTCGGGAAACACATATCGCAAAGAGTTACCACTGCCGGTCTCTTCTAGTTCAATGCCTTCATCTTCATCGTCTGTAGGATACGTTTTTGAATCCGTATCATACTCATAGGCTACAAACTTTGCACCGGATATTCTCTCTCCGGTAAGTGCATCCGTTTTTACAATACTGACATTTCCATCATAGGACTTAATAAGCGATTTTACCCAGAAGAGCGTCTGTTCTGTACCTTTGTAGCCATGTACCCAAAACCTGTTAATGGCGGCACCATTCCAGTTGCCAACAGTTTCAGATTTCTTCATATTCATCTTCTTTCTGTTGCCTGAAGTGGTGCATTCAGCCATCCAGTAGCCTTTTCCCTCGCCCTTGTACTCGCCAAGATACATTCCTACATGATCAACATAGTAGGTGCTTCCGCTTTTATGGCCGTACAGTAAAAGATCTCCGGGATTAGGCAACAGATCAGTATTGATATCGCCGCCATCATTCAGATAACCTTCTACGTTGTCATACAGCTTCTGTACCTTTTTCTTGGACCATGCCTTACCGACTTTATTTCTCAAAGAGTAGCAGTTGTTGATATGATGATTCTCATCCACAGCCTGATAGCTGTAATAGCCCCAGTCTGTCAGTTCACGTCCTTTTTCATCCGTTATTGCATTTGCTTTCTTCTTTGCATACGGAATAATATAATGATTGTAAAGATCGCAGATAAAAGTTGAGCAGTCATATCTGGTTCCGCCGTCATAAATCGGTTCATCCACAACCATTTTGTAATTAAATCTGGAACTGTTGCGGTCACTGATACAGTCATCAACACATGCATACAGTTCTTCCGGCGACAGACCAAAGATCTGCAGTGTTGCGACATTCAGATTCTTACTGTAAGAACCGACTTTTGAACCATCCAGCTCAATCAGTTCATCAAGCTCTGACAGCTCCTCCGGCAATACGATCTCCAGTTCTTCTGTCTCTTCCTCGGTTGTTTCCTCTTCGGTCTCTGGAGACGATTCCGCTGTTGTTTCTTCTTCTGTCTCAGGAATCTCCTCTGATGTCTCAGATTCTGCTTGAATAGTCGCTTCAGTTTCCTCCTCTGCCTGGGTTGTTTCAGCGATCTTTGACTCAGGTTCGTCAGCTTCCTCTGTCGGCTCCGGTTCAACAGATACCGGTTCTGATGTTTCTGCTGGTTCTGTATATGTTTCTGACTCTGTTTCTTCCTCCGTCATCGCTGTTTCTGTTACGGACTCGGCAGTCTCTGATGATTCAAATGTCTCTGCTGCAGCATGTCCATTCATTTCAACTGTATCTTCCATAGTGTCTTCCATCGTTTGTTCCAAAACAACCGATGTATTTCCCGGCTCTGCTCCATATACCGTGTCAGGCATCGTCACAGGCGGAAATGCCATCATCACAGCCATTAACAAGGCTGCAGCCCTTACATACCATTTTTTCCTTTTCACGGCCTCTCCTTTCCGATTCTTATGTTCTTTTCTTCCCTCTGTGTCTGTTTGGTGGATCCATGATCTTGCCCTCCGTGCTGGAAACTACAGGTTGCATTTATTAAAAAAGGCATCTGCCAATCATCTGCAAATGCCTGAAATTCCTATGGGGTATATCTTTAGCATTAAAAAAGCCCGCCTGCGTGAGACGAGCTTTTGAAAAGGTCTAGTTTACTTGCACAAAGAAATCACTGTTAAACTGAATCCGTATACGCTCAGTTTACATAATCCCAGGCGAAATTGATAACCCCAGTTCTGCTGGGCGGTGTCGCATTCAGCCAGGTTGTTTTACCATCGCACGTGATAGTTACATCCCCGTGAGACGCAGCCGGCTGAATCTCATATGGGATCTGAAGCTTTATCATAAACCATTCCAGCAATGTAGGAGATACACTGCAATCAATGATTTTTCTTTCCCATACCGGTCCAACATCAAATGTAAACCATCGTGCTGCTTTTGTTGATACAGAATCACTTCTTAAATAGATGAAATCCTTTTTTATATATTGTTCGATAGCTATTGCTTTTTCAGTATCAGTCATATCAGATGATGTAACTTGCTTTATAACAGAATCGATCCATGAATTTCGACTGAGCTCTCCATCCTCTATAATCACGCTGGCTTCGGCAACCAATTTTTTCCTGCCTTCTATATTCTCATATACTTTAAGCGTCTTGGTTCCTGTCGTCCTGTAGGAAACAACATTGAGCCATCCGCCAACCACCCGCGTGCCATTTGCTGTATACCATCGTTCTTCAAGGGACTGTGTATAACGGATATCATCATAGCTGTCGCAGCACCCCAATGCGTCATCCAGAACACCGGTACTCTGAATAATCGTCTCTTCATTTGGATTATTGGTTTTCAGTAAGAAGAGCACATCAGCAGGAACGTCGTTTCCATACGTGTACAGATGATACCTGGGATTATTCAGGATCTGAAGCTCATAATTGAAGACTGAATCCGTATTATAATTTGTAATGCTGTATTTGTAATTGCTGCCGGCCGGTTCTGTAACTGTTTTGCTTGTTATTACCTTTTGACCTGCCGTGGATTCTTCTTCTGGTACCGTCTCAATTGTTTGGGCCGTTTCAGATGATGGCGGATTCTCTGTCTCTATCTTAGTCTCTGCCGGAGTAGCACGACGCTCTTCCTGCTCGCCTTCATCCGTTTTCATGGTTTTGTCAGCAACAGGTTTTGTGTCTGCAACAGTCAACCTGCAGGAATACTTTTTCTTTCCTACTTTTCCATAGATCCTGGTTTTCCCGGCTTTCCTTGCTTTCACGACACCTTTTTTAGTGATCCCGGCAATCTTACTGTTCTTCACAGACCATTTGACCTTTCGCCTGGTGCCTTTGATTTTCAATTTGTAAGAATCGCCTTTGTTCAACTTAAGGTTGGTTCTACTGATACGGGGTTTTTCAACAGTAACTTTGCATTTCAGCGTTTTTTTCCCTGCCTTTACTGCTATAACGGCTTTCCCTGTCCGCTTACCGGTTACTTTTCCGTTTTTATTAACCTTTGCGATTCGAGGAGCAGATGAGGACCATTTGACTTTCTTACTGCCCATTGCTCGCAGCTTGAAGGATTCATTGATAGAAAGAACGATCTTCTTTCTGTTCAGTTTAAGCTTCGCAGCCTGCACATTCACGGAACACGTAACTGCAAGCGCAAGAATAAAAACAGCCGTCAAAACCTTTAATGCGTTTCTTTTCATCACTGCTCCTTTCCAACACACTCCTCCGGTATGTTTTGTATAGCAAAGAAAGCGGATGTTCATAATCCGCCTTGCTGTTCTCAGGGTTAAGCCAAGAATTTATGCTTATTTCCCCGCATTGTCCTGTTCGATATGCATTTTTTCCAGATAAGACTGCAGTCTCTGGAGCCTGATATCATATTCATTGAATTTATCCAGGCTCATGATCACCACATTCTTTCCTTCCTTACGCGTGATGATGCACGGCTCATCGTTCTCACACACCTTGTCACAAATCGCTTTAAAATTCTGTCTGGCAGTTGAAAAATTTGCCACCTGCATATTGTTCACCTCTGCTAATAGTTTATTGTACAATATATAGTACAATAAACTATTCATAATTTCAAGCATTTTTCAAAATTGCTTGGAGCAATCTCTTTCAGTTTGATCTCAGAATCAGAGATAGCCTTTCATCACATTAATCATACACTCTGACCACACGGCTCCTGGACCACGCAGAATAATATGACTTGTACATAATTCGTGCCCTGACATACCATTTCTTTCGTGCTTTCTTTATCTTAAATACAGCATATGTCTTCCTGGTTCTGATCTTCCGGGCCTTGGAAAATGATCTGTCAGCTGAAAGCTGAAACTGAACTCTTTGACCTTTCTTGAGTTTGTGAATCGCAAGTCGAATCTTTCCTTTCCTATAAACCGGTTTTGAGACCACCGGCATCTTCAAATATATGATCGTTTTTGCCCGCTGCATCTTCAGCGCAGGTTTGCGTTTTATTGTCTGAACCAGATAAGTGTATTTCTTGCCGGCTTTAACCTTTTTATCGGTAAAGGATGACTTTCTGGATTTTTTTATATATTTCCATTGACCGGAGGCGACACGCCTGTAGATGTATACCTTTTTCTTCTTGCTGTTCTTCCAGGTAATACGAACTCCGGACTTTACGTTCTTCAGCTTAATTGGCTTTGGCAAATTTGTCTTCTCTGCAGTATTTCCAGTATTCTGTCTTTCTGTAGTCGTCTCTGTTTTATTCCCGGAAATACTGTCATCGATCCGGTCACCGTTTTTAGCACTTGTCTCGCTGTTCTCCTCCAGCGATGCAGTTGATTTATTCTGATCTTTTTCTGTTTGATCAGTCTGTGTAGACTCTGTTTTATTCGTAGCTTGTGTTTCAGACAAGCGGACATTCGTCTCCGATTTTCCAGCCTGTGAATCAGTCTGTGTAACATCTTCCAGAGACTGTTCCGGTTCGTTTGGTCCGGTGTACTCCGTTGCTTCCCCTGTTTCTGTAGCCGTTACCAATTCTGTACTTTCTGTCGAAGAAATCGTCTCCATTTCCGGCGCACTTTCAGTAATGCTTTCGTTTTCTGTCTCATCAGTGGCTGTTTCCTCTATAGTCGTTTCCTGTTCCGAAACCTCGATTGAATATGCCTCAGATTCTTCTATCGTCTCCTCTTCCCCATAGAAAAAACGGTCTATCCTTAGCAAACCGTTTCCATACAAACTATCTTTTCCTGCATCACCAAGATCATCGCAGCACGTTGTCAGACATGTTTTTATACTGTCGACTGACTTTGATTTGTCTGCAGATAATAGATATGCCGCTGCTGCAGTAATATGCGGCGCTGCAAACGATGTTCCTGATTGAACCTTTATTCCTGACTCTGCATATGTCCTGATCTCTTTGCCCGGAGCGCAGAAATCGACCTCTTTTCCATAGGCTGAACAGTCATAATCAAATATCAGATCCTGTCCAATGCTTGTGACAGAAATCGTATCCTTTCTGTTTGCCGGATAAGAATACTTTATATCGATCACCTTATTGCCGGCAGAGCAGATGACCGGAATGCCAGCTTCATAAGCTGCTTCCAGCACCTGATCCCAGACCGTATAAGTATTGGTCTCTGACTGGATCGACAGGCTCATATTTATAATGTCCGCGTCATGATCGATGGCATACTGGATCGCCATCTTAATAAGTGCCACTGAAGTTGTCCCATCATCACGAAAGACCTTCAGCGGCATCAGGTTTATATTGTCAGGAGTTGCCTCAGCAATGATTCCGGAAACGGCCGTGCCGTGTCCGATCGCGTCATAATAACCGGAATCAGAGGAAGTGAAATCCAATGCCCTAGATGTATCAATGCGTTTGTTGAAGACGCTGTCAACATCTGTAAGTCCTGAATCAATAACAGCCACTGTTACCGTCTCTGAAAATAAAGACCGATCCTTTTTCAGCTTATCAAAGCCCATGGCAGCTATTCCCCAGGACAGGATGCTGCCAGATGTTCCCATCAGGACATCATCTGCATCAAACAATTCATCGATCTGAACGTTTTCCTCACCTAAGGCTTCGATTAGATAACGATAGGCTGTTCTCGTTTCTTTCGGTGTTTCAAAGAAAAGAATATAATCCCCGCTGTTGTCTGTGATAACCTGAAATGCTCCATGATCTTCAGGTAATATTCCGAAAACGATCAACCGACAGGACTGAAATCGAGAGCTGTCATCCTCATCGCACCAGTTCTCCGAGAACTGCTCGATGTTATTAATTAGCTCGATATCCTGACTGGTAGTATCATTTTCTTCAGCCAATACAACGTCGCCATACACTTTCAGGAAAATAGCTGCCATACACAATAGCACAATCACTCGAAGCAAGTCTGTAAATGAATGCATCTTCATGTTATGGCCACCTCCCTGCTTTCATCTAATCAGTAACATTGTCCGCTCTGGCATAAGAAAAAGTCCGCTGTACAGCGGACAATTGTTTTGGCAGACAGTAATCTTCTCAGAAAACAGATCATCCGCACACCTGCTCCTCGGGGGTAGAGCCTGTATGCGGATGACTTGACTGAACTGATTTTACTCAGCTCTTTAAGATCTGTTTTCTGTACTATAATAATAACACATCTCAATAGTTCCTGCAGGTTCCGTTAGTATCACAATAGTTCCTTGTTAATATCCTTTTTAACACTGTATTGACAAAATATTCGTTTCAAGAAGCAATATATACGAAATATTTTGCAAATTAATCTTTAGGAATTATTCTCAACCTCAGATACTAAATCTTCTATTTTTGCATCATAAATGATTTCGACTGCATCTATATCTGCTCGATCAGCATTATCAGTCAACTTCTGCCAATCTTCTTTTGACCCACCATAATAAATCTGCTTGACATCATGAAAGTAGCTATAGAAAGATCCTGCTTCCCGCAATGATCCAGGTAAATAAATATATTCAACCCCACAACTGTTAAATGTGTTATTCTCCATACTTTTTATTCCCTCTGGCAGAATAACACTCGAAACATTCCCTAGGGCAAATAGTGCTTCAATATTATCCCCAACCTTATATATCTTTTCATTAATGGTATACTCAGATCCGACCCACACTTTCTTTTCTGATCCTTTATAATCTTTAAGAAAAACATAGTCTCCATCTAAATAATACTCAAATTCATCTATAGGGGTAATGCTACTTGCCCAAATAGCGGTTGCTTCTTGCTCATTGCTACTCTCGGCACTTGAAGAACTTCTATCTCCTGTAATCATATTAAAAACTGCCATTATAAAAAAAATGCCAATAATCAAAGGCAAACAGCCAATACTGTTGCCAGTGCTTTTTCCTTTTTCTATATATCCACAATCAGGACATATGCCTACAGACATTTGTTTTCGATTACTTGACCGAGATTTCCTGCCAGCAGGGATAATCCATCCTGTCCCTTTTCTGGTACGATAATATGTCGATTCAGAACTTGTACCTCCTGATCTCAGTTCATATTTAAAACGATCGCTCCCACATTTAGGACATTTTGCCATTTTAGAGACCTCCAACTATTTATAGATACAAAATGGTTTATAAAAATATCTTAACATATTAAGCTGTTATTATCTAGCATCTTAAAAGTGGTGGCCACATCTTCTTTTTTAAGGCGACTGTTATTAATTGAATGATTGAAATGATATAAATAACCTAATCATCAAATATTCCCTGTTTCTGCTTCTTCGATTTCTTCTTTGCAGCTCTTGTCTCCTTCTTTGTCGAACTGGAAGACTTCTTTTTCTTTGCTGCTGATGTGCTCTTCTTCGTCTGCGGCTCTATATATTCGGCAGTTGTCTCCGGAGCAGACGTTTCAACCGGCAGTGTCTCTTCAGGCGCGGTTGTTTCCGGAACAGCAGTTGTCTGCACCTCTGTTTCTGCTTCAGTTGGTGCTGCCGTTTTTTCCGGCGGAGTAGCATCGACCACAGTTATCTGGCTGTCATAGTACTCTGCCTGCTCTATGATCTTCTCTGTCATCTCCTTCATGACCTCAGCTCTTGTATTATACTCATCATTCTCTCCGACATAATCCAGATTCACGGTCAGGCCGGTTCCCGATATCGCCGCGCCCGGGAATAATCCTGCCGCATCGCTGTTCTTTGTTTTGACTGAAACTGTGCCGGACAGCGATCTGCAGTCCTGAAACATGCCGGAATAATCTTCGCATGCAGGTTCAATGCTTCCCCGAATCCGCTTCAATTGCGTACAGCCTGCGAAGGTTCCCACGCCGCTGACCAGCTGATCCGGCAGCTTTCCAGTCTGTATATTAATGCAATTCTTATAACAGTTATCCATATATTTTACGGTATCCGGCGTGGATGTTTTTGCCAGCGATACGCATTCCTCATAACATGAAATCATGTTTTCCAGTTTGACACATGCGGATGTATCGGCTGCTTCGATCAATGAGGAGCAGCCATAAAAAGTTCTCTCGGCTACCC
>OCVV011327286.1_pt1 | contig 11894 bp, 11 predicted proteins | sample 1539721 | NCBI WGS metagenome assembly OCVV01 (sample SAMN02144230, study PRJEB22623) | gut metagenome | biome: sheep rumen | host: Ovis aries | place: New Zealand | reverse complement strand
TCCTGCCTCAAGGATGGTTTCAATGACTTCGACGCACTGCGCCAGCCCATGTCCTTTCATGGACAAATCAATCCCACCCTGGGTGTCCCTATTGGCGAAGGCTCTGCCACCGTCTTCGACATGATCAACATGGTGCAGTTCTCCACAGCATCCATGGAAATAGGATACGACAGCATCCTCACCGTCACCTACGACACCAACATGTCGTTCCATATCAACCTCAACGAATCGAAACACAAAGGTCCTGCCCCGAAGGATGACAACATCGTCCATGTGGCCCACAGAAACATCCAAGGCTCTGTTGCCGTCGACCTTTTCGACAACATCGCACTGCTCGACACCACCGGCTTGGAGGTCGACAGCCTGCTGGTCTACCTCAAAGCCTTCGTCAAGGCTTCTGCCGAGGACAGTTTGAACGCCATCAACACCATCCACGACTACCACGTTCAGGTCTACTATGACCAGCTGACGCTCAGCGTGGTCGGACAAGACGACCTGGTTTACAACATCCTCGCCCTCGACGACTCCATCCCCATCGTCAACCTGCTTCACGGCGAATACATCACCTTGTTCAACAACACCGACATCAGCACCATCATCAACAAAAGACCTAAGGAAATACGCTATACGGCACGCATGAACATCGCTTTCGAGGCTGCCTTCTTCGCCATGTCTGGCCTTAGCGAAGACCAGTTCGTCGCCGACTCCATCGGCATCCAGGTGGTGGATATCGACGCCGACCTCAAAGCTCGCTTCCCCATCTCTGCCTATATCAACAACCTGCAATACACTGTCGACATCAATTTCTCGCCATCTTTCCGCCTGGACAACCTGGAAATCGACTCGTCGATGATTTTCCTGGACTGCTTCAACGGCATTCCCCTCGCCCTGAGCATTCACGCTCTGTTTGTTGATGAAAACGACAACATCCTATGCGATGTCGTCAATACCGAAATAGATGGGGCCCCTGTGACGCTGGTCAACGGACACTATATCGCAACAGGCAAAAAAGAGTCGCTCCTCGAAATACCGGTGACGCTGACCGTCTACAACGCGCTGATGAATACCGCCAAGATACGCCTCACCGCCGGTGTGCACACCTCCGAAGCCAGCAACCACCGCCGCGTGGCCATTCGCGCCAACGACGAACTCTTCGTCCGTGCCTATGCCAAAATCAAACCCAACTACGTCATCGATATCGACTTTGACCAAGATTCCACTGAAACGTCGAAAGGAGGTGCCCAATGAAACGTAACGCTCTCAATTTCTTCAAAATCGCCGTTCTCACAGCCTGTCTCTCCTTGACCTTCGATGGCGTGGCGCAATCCAGCAGCATACTCTACGGATCGTCGCGCAACCCCTTGATGAACAGCGTCAACCCCGCTTTCTTCCCCTCCAACTCCAGAGCCTATATCTCTTTGCCTGGCGTCAACACCAACTTCGTCAGCCCGCTGGCTTACAGCAGCATCTTCCAATACGACTCTGCCGCCGGCAAGACGTATATCAACGCCAACAACATCCTCGACACCCTCGCCAACAACGGCGACATCCGTTTGGGCCTCAACGTCAACGCCGTTGGCTTGGGCTTCAACTTCAACAAGTTCTTCATCACCGTCTCCACTCAAGCCAAGGTGGACTTCGGTTTTGCACTGCCTAAAGGCATCGTCACCTTCCTGAACGAAGGCAACTATGGCCACGTGGGCGACGACTACATCGAGCTGCTCGACGGCCGCCTGGCTTCGGCGCGCGTATACGGTGAAGCCGCCCTCGGCTTCGGCTACAACATCAACGACAACATCACCATCGGCGCCCGCGCCAAATTCCTCGTCGGCTATTTCGACCTCTCCACCGCGGGATCCTCCTGCCGACTCTACACCGCCGAAGACTATTCCTCCATCACCGGCGTCGTCGACCTCAACCTCAACAACACCTCTATTTTCGAAGAGACAACTGACGAAAACGGAAAGAAATCCTACAAAATCAAATCCTATTTCCCTCATAACTACGGTTTGAATTTCGACCTTGGCGTCCGCTATGCCACCGACCTCTTCGAGGTGTCGGCAAGCATCATCGACCTCGGCCCCGGCATCCATTGGAACGAAAACGTGAAACGCATCGTCTCGGCTCGCGAAAACAACAGTTTCACCTTCTCCGGCGTCGATGTCAGCAATATGATGCACGGCGGCACGCTCGACTCCACCTTTACGCAACAACTCATTGACTCTCTTACCTCTCTGACCGAATACAAAACCATCGACGGAGAAGACTACTGGACCTCGATTCCCACCAAAGTGAATATCGGCGGTCTCTTCCATTTCACCAAAGGCTTCAGCGCCGGTCTCCATTTCCACGGCGAATTCGACCGCGCCCTGACCAAGGTTGGCGATGTCTTCAAAACCCAGAATGTCGGCTTCTACAGCAACACCTCCCTCATGGCACGCCTCTCTCTCTACGATTGGGTGGAGATTGTCGCCTCGGCATCCGTCATCACCAACAACGGCCGATGGAACTGGTTCAACCCGGGCGTAGGTGTCACCATCACGCCGCTGCGCACTCTGCAAGTGTACGCCTTCCTCGACTACATCTCCAACATCTACCTCATCGACGCTAAACATTTCAACATCTCCGCCGGTCTTAACCTCTTCCTGGGCAGCAGCGCCTCAAGATAATATCATGAAAAAAACACTTTGTATCTGCATTATAGCCTTACTCCTCGGTGCCTGCAACAGGGACATCGAGGAGTTCCGCTTTGTCGGAAAAGTGGTGGGTGCCGAGATGTGCTCCTCATCATTAATAGGTTACATCATCGACATCCAATCGCCCGACAGCCTGGGCGCCGACATCACCACAAGCAGCGGCACCTACCACCACGCCGTTATGGCCTACCGCGCTTCGCGACAACTCAAGCAGGACGAGATCGTCTACGGCGTGGGCTATTTCACCAAGAGCTTCGCCGCGCTCAACTGCTTCGGTCTCATCGAAAACAACCTGCCCGAAATGATTCTGCTCAGCGTCGATGAAGACTCCACAGATTTCAACACCAAACAACAGACCGTATCACTTTAATCCTCTTCTAACCAAACTTTCAATTACCAACTCATGTCCAATATTGTAGCCATCGTCGGACGTCCCAATGTGGGTAAATCAACACTCTTCAACCGACTCATCGAAGAACGCAAAGCCATCGTCGACGAGACCTCCGGCGTCACCCGCGACCGCCAATACGGCCATTCCGACTGGAACGGCAAACATTTCTCCGTTATCGACACTGGCGGCTACGTCATGGGAGGCGACGACGCCTTCGAAACCGAAATCCGCAAGCAGGTGGCTCTGGCCATCGAAGAAGCCGACGTCATCCTCTTCCTCGTCGATGCCAAAGAAGGTCTGACGCCCATGGATGAAGACGTCGCCGACATGCTCCGCCGCTGCAAAAAGAAAGTCATGCTCGTCGTCAACAAATGCGACACGCCTGCGCGCCACGAGACCATCGGCGAATTCTACGCTTTGGGCCTCGGCGAGCTCTACCCCATCGCCGGCATCACTGGTTCCGGCACGGGCGACCTTCTCGACGCCGTCGTCGCCGACTTCGACGAGGGCCAGGAGCTACAGGACGACGGGCTGCCTCGCATCGCCGTCGTCGGCCGCCCTAACGTCGGCAAGTCGTCGTTCATCAACGCCATCACAGGCCAAGAACGCAACATCGTCACACCCATCGCCGGCACCACGCGCGACTCTATCCTGTCACATTACAACCTCTTCGGTTTCGACTTCAACTTTGTCGACACCGCCGGTCTCCGCAAAAAACAGAAAGTCAACGAAGACCTGGAATTCTACTCCGTGCTGCGTTCTGTCCGCGCCATCGAAAACAGCGACGTATGCATCCTGATGCTCGACGCCTCGCAAGGTATCGAACAGCAAGACCTCAACATCTTCGGCCTCATTCAACGCAACCACAAAGGCGTGGTCATCGTGGTCAACAAATGGGACCTCATCGAGAAAGAATCCAACACCCACCGCGACTTCGAAAACGCCATACGCGAACGCATTGCGCCCTTCAACGATGTACCCATCATCTTCACCTCGGTCATCAACAAGCAACGCATTTTCAAAGTGCTCGAAACGGCACGTCAGGTCTTCGAAGCACGCAGCCGCAAGATCTCTACCTCTGAACTCAACGACACCCTCCTGCCCATCGTCAAAGAGCAGAATCCCCCACCCAGCGTCAAAGGCAAATGGATCAAGATCAAGTACATCACACAACTCCCCACCCCTTATCCTCAGTTTGTCTTTTTCTGCAACCTGCCACAGTATGTGCGCGATCCCTATCGTCGCTACGTCGAGAACAGGATGCGTGAGATATGGGACTTCCACGGTGTACCGTTCAACATCTATTTCCGTGCTAAATAAAAGCCTATGGACGAAGTACGCATCGACAAATACCTTTGGTCTGTCAGACTCTTCAAAACGAGGAGTCTGGCAACCGATGCTTGCCGCTCTGGCCGCGTCAAGATGAATGGCATGCCGGTCAAGCCGTCTCACGAAGTCAGCGAAGGCGAAATCTACGAACTCAACATCGAGCAGACGCACCGCACCATACAGGTGAAAGCGCTGCTCGGCAACCGCGTCGGCGCCAAGCTGGTGGAAAACTACATGACGGACCTTACGCCCAAAGAAGAATATGAGCGCATCCAAATGGCCCGCCAGTATTCCTTCGAAAAACGCGACCGCGGTGCTGGTAGACCCACAAAACGCGACCGCCGCGAAATAGAAGAATTCAAATACAAATAGTCGCCGTCTGCCGCCTATCCATCAGAAAGTCAGTCTTATGCTTGCCGCAGGAACAAAGGAAAAACCATTGTTCCCCCACAGCCTGCCACCACCTGAGGGCAACAGTTCAGGAGACACATTCAACGTCAAATCGTCGGTGATCTGAAAATCAAACAGGTGACCAAAGACATAAGCATCTATCAGGTTCAGCCCATAGACAGCCACCGTTATGATTACTGACAACTGGAAACTCTTGTTGTAGGTCTCATACAGGTTGTAGATGTTGGATGTCGGAAAGGCAGCGTAGTCCGCCTCCAAGGGGGTATCGTCGTGGTTCACGCGATAGAGGTACTCGTCCTTGTAGGACTTCATCTCCCTATAATTATATAATGTATAATAGCCCATGCCACCCAAGGCGGCATAGACAATGGGTATCTTCCACGCCTGATGATTGTAGGCCTGACCCGCGCCGGGAAGAACAGCCGACAGGATGAGCGCCTTGTTGGGACTGTGATCCTTAGCCGTAGTTGATTGCGCCCGAACGCCACCATGCTGCATAACGAGAAAAAGAGCAAGGCATAAAAGCCCTACTCTTTTATGGTTGATTCTATATGACAGCGCTCGAATCAATGTTCCTTGATAAGTTTTATGATTCGTTCAAAATCCTTGTCGTTGTTGAAATGGATCGTCAACGTACCTTTGCCACGACGGCTACGTTTGATTTCCACTTCCGACTGCAGATACTGCCTCAACGAGGAACGTGAAGCGGCATGTATTTCCGGCAGGTCCTCTTTCTTCTTGGCCACTGGTGGCGTCTTGGTTTTGGCAAGGTCTTTCACCAGCTGTTCGGTCTGCCTGACAGACAATTGCTTGTTGATGATGTCGTGAAGCAGCGCGAGATGGGTCTGTGTATCCTCGACATTGACGAGGCAGCGTGCATGCGCCATGCTGATCTGGTCGCTGCTCAAGGCAATTTGCGTCTCAGAAGGCAGATTGAGGAGACGGAGGTAGTTGGTGATCGTGGAACGGTTCTTACCGACTTTCTCGCTCAGCTGTTCATGTGTCAGCTGGCACTCTTCGATAAGGGCGTTGTACGAGAACGCAATCTCCATCGCGTTAAGGTTTTCGCGCTGAATGTTCTCCACAAGAGCCATTTCCATCATCTGGGTGTCGGTGGCGATACGGATGTAGGCAGGCAGTTCCTTTAAGCCGGCAATCTGCGATGCCCTCAGTCGGCGTTCGCCTGCTATCAGCTGGTATTTGCCGTCAGGCATCTGGCGTACCGTGATGGGCGTGATGACCCCCTGCTGGCGGATGGACTGTGCCAATTCCTCCAACGCATTCTGGTCAAACTCCTTGCGCGGCTGGAAGGGATTGGCTTCAATGCTGTCGATAGGTATTGTGGTGATGGCCGTGGTCAGATTGGGTCTTCCCATGGCGGCATCGATGTCGACATCAGGAAGTATGGAGCCCAACCCGCGACCCAGACCGGTAGTTTTTTTCTTTGTTGGCATAGCTCACTATTCATTAACGGGCTTCGTCATGTTGTTGCGGCGAAGTATTTCATTGGCAAGATTGAGGTAGTTGATGGCGCCCGGGCACGAAGCGTCGTGCATGATGATGGAACGGCCATAGCTGGGTGCTTCGGCCAGCTTGGTGTTGCGGTATATCAAGGTGTCAAACACCATCTGTTTGAAATGGCTTCTCACATCCTCGACCACCTGACGTGCCAGACGCAGACGCGAATCGTACATCGTAATCAGAAGACCCTCGATAGAGAGCTTCGGGTTGAGGCGTGTCTGGACAATACGGACGGTGTTCAACAATTTTCCAAGACCTTCCAGTGCAAAATACTCGCTCTGTATCGGTATAATGACCGAGTCCGAAGCCGTCAAAGCATTAATGGTGATCAGGCCCAACGAAGGAGAACAGTCGATGATGATAAAATCGAAGTCATCACGGATGGGGGCCAAAGCCTTGGAAATGTAGAATTCCCGCTGTTTTTCGTTGACCAGGTCTATCTCGGCGCCCACCAAGTCGATACGGGTCGGCAGCAGCCAAAGGTTGGGAGTTTCCGTCTCAACGATGCAATCGCGTGCGGCAGCCTGTCCGAGAAAACATTCATAGGCACTGAGTTCAACCTTTTCAGGGTTGACGCCAAGTCCCGAAGTGGCATTGGCCTGTGGGTCGGCATCGATGAGGAGCACTTTATGTTCCAGCACGGCGAGCGATGCCGAAAGGTTTGTCGCCGTTGTGGTTTTGCCCACTCCTCCCTTTTGGTTGGCTATTGAGATGATTTTTCCCATAATAAGATTTAGATATTGAAATCGATTCCGTCAATGATGTTGTCATCCTTCTCGCCTACAGGGCTGAAATGGCGTTCGTATGACTCCGGCTCTTCAGGGATGACACCGGTCTCAATGAAACTGATGGCATTGGTGAGGCCACGCTGGAATTTTTCAAAATCTTCTTTGTATAAGAACATTTTATTCTTTTCAAAAGTGAAATTACCGGTGTTGTTGTCGAAAATCTTGCGACTCTCGGCGATAACGATGAATTTGTCACCGGCTTTGGTCTCTTTCACATCGAAGAAGTATTTACGTTTTCCGGCACTAATCGCTTGTGAATACAATTCTTCTCTCATTCTGTTGTTGCTATAATCCATGATATTTGTTGATTTGATTTGGAACGGCAAAATTACTTGTTTTTTTTCAGATAGCGTCTGTTTTCGTAAAAAAATATCAACACCGAAATGTGTAATGGCGTTCAGAATGCTTTGTGTGTCATGATGTCGAGCACCACATCGTCGGTCTGTTCCATGCCTTCCTGTCCCAATCTGCCCAGATTGCGGATCGAGAAGTCGGTGTCTTTTTCCGAGAGGCCGTCGCAGGCGTCAACGACATGGTTGTGCAACGCCAGTTCGGCACAGACAAAGGCACTGTAAAGTCCCGTCGACATCTTGAGTGCACACGACGGTTTGGCGCCGTCGCACACCATGCCCGCCAAGGTGTTGATCATGTTCTTGATGGCATAACACATCTGGTCAAAGCTGCCTCCGTGCAGGTAGGTGATGCCTGCCGACACGCCGATAGTGGCGTTGACGATTCCGCATAGCGCTGACAGGCGGCCGATGCCCCGCTTGATGTATATCGACATCAGATGACTCAATATCAGCGCTCGCGTCACCTGTTCCTCGGAGCAGTGCTTGGCCTTGCCATATTCGAAGATAGGCAACGTGCAGGCTATGCCCTGGTTTCCGCTGCCGCTATTGGAGTAGATTGGCAGCGTGCAGCCATCCATGCGGGCGTCGGAAGCGGCCACGGTGCGCGCTATGACGGTGTGCACAATGTCGCCTTCGGCGTTCTCCATCAGTATGCGCCCGGTGTTCAGTCCGTAACCTTTGAGGCCTTCTTCGGCGGCGGCGGCGTTAAGCTTCACCGTTTCACGTATAAACAGCAGCTCGTCGAGGGGCGCCGTAGTAGCGTAGTCGTAGACGATACGGGTGCTCAACTTCAACTCCGACCCGGTGTCGCCATCGGTCGAGATGGCTCCGTTTTCCTTGTCCAAAAGGACGTTGTTGTTGCGGGCCACATAGATGAAATTGGTATGGCGCTTGGAGATGATGGCCGTAGCCGTGTCGCTGCCCTTGCGGCAGATGCATTCAATGTATAGTTTGTCCTCGCACGGACATTTCAGTCCAATGGTGATGTCGTCGCCGTGGTTGGCGAGCCACTTCTTAGCCTCCTCGAGGTCCTGCTGTGGCACCGTGAGCACCTCGAGTTGTTTTTCCGACTTGCCGGCGGTGAGGGCGATGGCCACGGCGATAGGAAGACCTATCATGCCCGTGCCCGGAATGCCGACACCCATGGCGTTTTTGAAGACATTCTTGCTGAGAAGCAACTCGGTATGGTCGGGCATGGTGCCCAAGGTCTCGCGCGCTTTGGCTACAGCCAAGGCCACCGCACCGGGTTCGGTGCACCCGGTGGCGACGACGACCTCACGCTTGATCAGTTCGCTGATCTGTTCTCGGACATTGGCGTTCATGCCTGGAAAATTTTCTGCCAGTTTTTATATTCACGTTCACGCCAGGGACCGTTATGATAGACATACGAGGCGATGGCGGGGATTACGGTAGTGCCTTCGGCGTAGACCATCTGCTGAAGTTCCTCCGACACCTTGCCCCACGAGCCAGCTTCAAGCAGTGTGGACGAAGAGCAGGCGCCGTCGCGGACGTCGGCCACGGTGATCTGGATGGCATACTTGTGCATAGGCACCTCGTGACCAAGGATCTCGGCACAGACCACAGTGTCCTGAGCAAAGTTCTTGGGCGTGCCGCCGCCGACCATGAAAAGACCCGTCTCGGGGGCCGCCATTTTGATTTTGGTCAGCTCGATGAAGTCGCACACCGAGTCGATGCTCAGATAAGGCTTGCCAGCCTGAGCACGCTCCCACTGGTGCTTACCGATGCCGAAGCCAGCCGAGCTGTCGGAGAAGGCGGGACAGAAGATAGGCACGCCACACTCGTAGCAGGTCTGTATGAGGCTGTCCTTCTTGACGCTACGTCCGTTGTGCAGCCATTTGCCCAGTTCGTAGATGAATTCGCGGGAGCTGTAGGGACGCGCCTCGAGCATGTTGGCCAGTTCGTAGGTGGCATTGTCGCAAGCCTGCAATTCCTCTTCGTCGATGAAGGTATCGTAGATACGGTCGATATAGAGTTCGCGGAGTTTGGTGTCGGGGATGACATTTTCTTTGGTGCCGATATAGTGTTTGAAGCCCAGGGCCTCAAAGAGGTCCATATCGATGATAGATGCTCCGGTAGAGACCACGACATCGATCATTTTGTTTCTGACCATGTCGACGTAAACCTGCATGCAGCCTGCTGCAGAAGTGGAACCGGCGATAGTCAGGATGTTGGTGCATTCCTTTTCAGCGCACATTTTCATCAGGATGTCGGCAGCGCGGGCGGTGTCGCGCGAGGTGAACGACATGTGGCGCATGGCGTCGATGAGTTCGGTGGAATTGTACTTTTTGATGTCGATGTGTTGAACGGTTTCTTTGAGAAGATCTTTCTTTTCCATTTTATAAAATATTATTATTATTTGAATTTCAAATTATATGTAATAAGTCTGTTGGAATTTTGAAAATGCAAAAATAGCAAAAAACTAACAGATTACAAAAAAAAATTCATTTCTAAAACATTTGGTCGTTTTCGTGGTTCATTTTGGAATCGATAACGATAGACATTTCCTGACGTGGAGCGCCCTGGTCGAAATCTTCGTTGGGGCCCAAGCCCGAGGTGAGCGCCACGGGGTTTTCGTAGTCGCGGTTCTCGAACCGGGCAAATTTGCTGACAAATTTGAGACGCACCTCGCCGGTTTCACCGCTACGGTGCTTGGCCAGTATGATGTCGGCCATGCCTATGGTGGAGCCTCTGTCGTCTTCCAGGATCTGATAGTATTCCGGACGGTAGATGAACATCACGATGTCGGCATCCTGCTCGATAGCGCCCGACTCGCGAAGGTCGGAGAGCTGTGGCTTCTTGGTGCCGCCGCGGGTCTCGACAGCACGCGAAAGCTGCGACAGTGCCAGCACCGGGACGCCCAATTCCTTGGACAGCGCCTTGAGCTGGCGCGAGATCATGCTGATTTCCTGCTCGCGGTTGCCGTTGCGGAGCTGTTCGCCGCCGCCCTGCATCAACTGCAGATAGTCGATGAAGATCATCTGTATGTCGTGCTGCTGCTTCAGACGGCGACATTTGGCGCGGAGTTCGAAAATGGAGAGCTGAGGCGTGTCGTCGATGTAGATGGGGGCGTCGTTGAGGACCTGGGCACGCGTGTACAGTTGGTTCTTCTCCCACTCCGGCAGTTTCTCACCTTTCTTGAGCCTGTCGCCCGAGATGCCCGACTCGCTGCTAATGAGTCGCATCACGAGTTCTACGGCCGTCATTTCGAGCGAGAAAAAGGCGATGGCTTTCTTCATCTCCACGGCGATATTGCGCGCTATGGAGAGCGCAAAAGCAGTCTTACCCATTGCGGGACGTGCGGCAAGGATGATCAGCGTGCCGGGCTGGAACCCTGCAGTCATGCGGTCCAGGTCGACAAAGCCCGACGGCACGCCGCTACAGGAGCTGTCGTTCTCCTGCGCCGACTCAATCTGCTCGAAAGCAGTTTTCAGCACGTCAGGCATATTGCGGTATTCGGTGTGGAAATTCTTCTCGTCGATATCCATCAGCAACTGCTCAGTCTTGTCAAGGAGGCTGAGCACATCGGTGGTTTCGTCATAGGCCTCGGTGAGCGTCTGCGTAGATATTCGGATGATTTCGCGCTGTATGTATTTCTCAGAGAGTATGCGTGCGTGAAACTCGACGTGGGCCGCCGAGACCACATGGTTGGTGAGCTGCGAGAGGTACATGCTGCCACCCACTTCCTCCAGACGGCCTTCTTTGAGCAGCTGCTGCGCCACCGTGAGCAGGTCGATGGGTTTCGACTGTTCGAAAAGGGTCAGAATGGCGTGGAAAATAATCTGATGTTCCGGACGGTAGAAATACTCCTCGTGAAGCATCTGGATAGTGTTGTTCAATGCGTTGGAGTCGAGCATCAGGGCGCCCAGAACGGCCTCTTCCAGTTCTACAGATTGGGGTGGTGTCTTGCCATTTAGAGAGAAGGCTTGTTCATAAGTAATTCTCTCCTTTCTTTTTGTGAGATTTCTCTGAGTGGTTTCCATAATGCAAAAATACTGCTTTTTTTTGTACAAGTATCTTTTTTTGCAACAATTTTTTTTCAACATGGTCGTTATGGAAAAGAATTTTAACGAAATCCGATGAATCTAAAAAGCAGAAAACTCTTTACACTATCACTCCTTCTACTGGCACTGTTGACGATGGACGCAACCGATGTACAAGCACAGCGCCGCCACCGCCGCCACTACGGACGCGGCCAGGTGTTTCGCGCCTACCCCATCCTGGGGGCCACGGCATCACAGATGAGAGGCGACGAATTGCGCGGTTTCAAACGGTGGGGCTTCACCGCCGGTGTGGGCTCCATAATGGCCCTTTCCGACGACGACATGTGGCACATCTCGCTCGAAGCCGATTTCGCGCAACGCGGCGCCTACAACAAGACCAACGA
>OCVV011215452.1_pt1 | contig 11897 bp, 8 predicted proteins | sample 1539721 | NCBI WGS metagenome assembly OCVV01 (sample SAMN02144230, study PRJEB22623) | gut metagenome | biome: sheep rumen | host: Ovis aries | place: New Zealand | reverse complement strand
CCTGATTATCGTTGACGAGGGGGCGGACCTGCACTTTATCGAAGGCTGCTCGGCTCCAAAATACAACGTGGCAAACCTTCATGCAGGCTGCGTCGAGCTTTATGTTAAAAAAGGAGCCCACCTGCGATATTCAACGGTGGAAAACTGGTCAAAAAACATGTACAACCTCAACACCAAGCGGGCCAGGGTCGAAGAGGGCGGCTCAATCGAGTGGGTCTCAGGCTCATTCGGAAGCCACATCTCATATTTGTACCCCCAGAGCGACTTGATTGGCCGGGGAGCCAGGGCTGAGTTCACAGGCGTTACATTCGCCGGCGAAGGCCAGAACCTTGACACTGGTGCCAAAATGGTTCACATCGCGCCGAATACGACCAGCGTAATCACCACGAAGTCACTTTCAAAGTCAGGCGGCATCTCAACTTACAGGAGCGCAATCTACATCGGAAAAGAGGCCACTGGAAGCAAGGCCAGCGTAAGCTGTGACAGCCTCATGCTGGATAACATTTCCCGAAGCGACACCGTGCCTGCCATGGACATTCACACTGACGACTGTGATGTTGGTCACGAGGCAAAAATCGGCCGAATCTCAAACGACGCGGTCTTCTATCTTATGAGCCGTGGAATCAGCGAAGAAGAGGCAAGGACGATGATTGTCTCAGGCTTTGCAAACCCGGTTTCAAAAGAGCTTCCTCTGGAGTATGCGGTCGAGATGAACAACCTGATTCGCCTGGAGATGAAAGGAAGCTTATAGTTAGCAGGCAGCAAGGAGCAGTTAGCAGTTATGACAGAAAATCTTAAATTCACCGAAATAAATACAATCCCATGCCTTACCTGGAACTGGCTTAAGATGAACAGAGCTTCCCTTGAAGTGGAGGCTTCATCAGATATTATTTCTGAAAAAAAAGAAATTACGGCCTCAAAAAAGGGCGAAGTAGTCTATCTTCCGCTTGCCTTTGAGGACGGAAAGCGATACGAGCATGAGCAGGTCATTACGGCTGAAGAAAATGCAGAAATCACCGTGATTATGGACTACACTTCTGCTCAGAATGCCGGCGGGTTTTCTTCTATAAAAACAAAGCTTGTTGCCAGGCCCTATTCAAAGATTCACCTTGTCAAAGTTCAGCTTCTCGGCTCAAATTATGTTCAGATTGACGATACATTCGGCGAATGTGACGATTCTGCCGAAATCAATGTCACGCAAATTTCCCTGGGCGGAGCAAGAACTTACATTCAGGTCAAAAATGAATTGAATGGCTTTGCTTCAAAATTCAAGTCTGATACGGCCTACATTTGCGAAAATGGTCAGAGCCTTGACATGAACTACCTGGTAAGTCATCATGGACAGAAAAGCGACACGAAAATGCAGATTAAGGGTGTCGTTGGTGAGGGAGCCTTCAAGGTCTACCGAGGAACCATTGATTTCAAGCGGGGGTGCGCTGAAGCTACTGGCGATGAGCAGGAAGAAACTCTTCTTATGAGCAAGTCGGCCGTCAACAAATCAATTCCCATAATTCTTTGTGACGAGGAGAATGTTGCCGGAAGTCATGGAGCCACATTGGGACGGCTGGGAGCTGACGAGCTTTTTTACATGCAGAGCCGAGGAATCAGCGAGGAAGAGGCCAAATCAATGATGAAAAAGGCTAAAGTCCTTGCCGTCTCAGGCCTCATTCCAAGCCAGGAATTGCGTGAGAAAATCGAAAAATGGCTGGAAAGCAATCAGTAGGAAAATGAATAATATTTATAATATCGTCGCAGAGCTTTGTTCTCATGTCATTAATTCCTGCAGTGAGGATTTTTTCGTAAAATACAGTTGCATTTCAAAGCAGGAAAAACACAGGATAAACAGCCTCGTCGAGTCTTTCGTACCCGGCCTTTTTGACGGAGTTGATTCTGTTTCCCAGCTTAAGGAAAGTGACTTCACTGATTCTTTTTTTGATCAGCTTTCGACGATTATCGAAAAACTCCGGGATGAATGTGATTATTTTGCCATCGTCGGTTTGGTTCAGATTCTTGATGAGGCCTTGGAATCACTTTTGCTGAAAAAAATCGATGAATTCCAAAGGGATGATTTTTCAGTCGTGTTGAATTCAAACCGGGAACTGACAGGTATTGGACTTCTGCCCCGCTGCTCATGTATCTGGGAGCGAAAACGCCGCCTTTCCCACTATTACAACCGCATGGATAATTTTCTTTTTAACATGCTGTTAATGGAAAACTCTATTCTCGGCGAACTTATAGACAAGCACTTTTTCCTGAAAAAAAATCTTTTTCCAAATTTTAAAGAAAAAAATGCCTTGAAAATTGCGGCAACCCCCCTTCGTCTTGAAAGAAAATTCGATGTCCTTCCATACGACGAAAACAAAGTTCAGTATTTTAAAATCGCCTACAATGAATCTGACTTCAGCTCTGACAATGAGCTTATCTGGAAAAAAATCCTTGATGCCGCAAAAAATTCGTCTGACATCATAGTTTTCCCTGAAATGCTGGGCAATCCGTCAATGGTGGCCTTCGTTCAGGAAAAAATCAAAGGTCTGGTGGAGGAGGAAAAAATCTCTCTTCCGTCTCTTATAATTCTTCCTTCTTATTGGGAAAAAAACCGCAACACCGTGACAATCCTCGATAAATTCGGAAATATCATCTGCAAGCAGAGCAAGCAGAATCCCTTCCGTGTCGAGCAGAACGGAACCGGCTATCTGGAAGGTATCCTTTCAAGCCTGGTCGTGAATATCTTCCACTTTGAGGGAATCGGCCGCATGGCCATTTTGATTTGCAAGGATTTCCTGACCACAAAATACATGGAGCAGCTCATGCGCTGTTTCAAGCTTACCCTAATCATTGTGCCTTCATTTTCCACTGGTTCCTACGATTTCCGCCAGTCTTCTGACCTTTGTGCCCATGATGACTGCAATGTGGTTTGGATTAACACCTGTGCAGCCCTTGAAAAAGGCAAGGAAGGCAACTTCGAGAACATCGGCTACATCAGGAAGAGGGTTTCCCGCGACGACGATGAGGCTCAAATGCTTTGCAAAATGCCAATCTGTTCTTCGGCTTTCAAGGGCGAATGTTCCCATGACTGTCTTTACTACGAGAAAATTCAGGGTGTATAAAAATGAAATTCAAGTCCATAAAGAAAATTCTGGAAGGAAAATTCATTACTCGCTATGATTTAGAATACGAGACTCCCAGTGGCAGAATCAAAAATTACGAGATGATAAGCCGCAACAAGAATATAACTTCATTTCAGCAGCTGCATGACGGAAAAGTGGATGCCGTCGTTATGATTATGCACGACAAGGAGAATGAGCATATTCTTTTGAACAGGGAATTTCGCATGGCACCGGGTGAGTGGGTTTACAATTTTCCCGCAGGCCTCATCGACAAGGGCGAGGATGCCGCTTCTGCCGCCGAAAGGGAACTTAGGGAAGAAACCGGGCTAAAACTTGAACATATAGACGAAATCTGGCTGGAAAGCTATTCTGCGGTCGGCTTCTCAAACGAAAAGAACATTTGCATTTTGGGAAGTGCGGCAGGCGAAATTCGTCCCAGTGATTCCGAACTGGAGGAAATCGAAGCCTATTGGTATTCCAAGGCTGAAATCCGCGCGCTTTTAAAAGTTGCCCGCTTTGCAGCCCGAACACAGGCTTACTGTGCCCTTTGGAGCCGTCAGTAATGAAGCTAACTATGGTCGATTTTGAATTTAATGTCCGATAAAGCCTTGTTTACGACCTCGTCCATGGCAGAGTGAAGGCTTTCCTTTACAATCTCAACCTGAGTCTTTGAAAGTTTTTCTTCCCAAGAAGGTGAGACTATTTCTGTTTTGAAAAGTTCCGCAGGCTGAACTTTTATTGATTCGGCAATCTTGATAATCAGGTCAAAAGACGGTTTTGTAATCCCGCACTCAATGTTTCCAATTGTCCCGTTCGAGACGCTGCAAAGTTCCGCCAGTCCAGCTTGAGTTATTCCTGCCCTTTTTCTATAAAACCTCATTTTTTGGATGAAGTTTTCCTGATAGTCAGTCATAAACTCATTATGGCTGAGAAAAATTTAAAATGGTACAGAGCCAGAGTGAGAATCAGGAAGTCAATTTGCTCATTTTAAATGAGCACTGCCAGGATGTCCTTTTCGGGCACTTCAGTAATCACGGTTTCGCCCACATTTGACTGCAAGATAAAGCGCACCTTGTCAGAAGAATTCTTCTTGTCTTTTTTCATGGCATTAAGCAAAATTTCAGCTATTTTATTTTCGTCCCCGTATTTTTTCTTCATTTCCGGGTGAATGCTCTCCGTTTCCCAGCCGAAAGATGCAAGGCAGCTTTTTACACGGTTTGCGTACTCTTTTGTGCAGAGTCCGAGCCTTTGTGAGAGGTCTGCGGCCCGGGCCATTCCCCAGGCAACTCCGTCTCCGTGAGTGACCACTCCAAGGCCTGCCATTGATTCAAGGGCATGACCGAAAGTGTGGCCCAGGTTCAGCTGCATACGGATATTTTTTTCGGTCAAATCCTGCTCGACGACCTTTGCCTTGGCGTTAACGCAGATTCGGATTGCCTCAGCCACAAGGGGATTTTTCCTGTCATTCAGAATCTCCGGGTATTTCTCAAGTTTTTCAAAAAGCTCAGGGGAGTAGAGAAGGGCTGTCTTTACGACCTCTGCCATTCCGCTCCTGTATTCGTGCTGGGGAAGAGTCTCGATGAAAGCCGGGCAGATGTGGATTTTCTGAGCCGGGAAGAAGGAGCCTATCATATTTTTGTATGAGTCAAAGTCACAGCCGGTTTTTCCGCCGATTGCGGCATCCACCATTGAAAGGAGGGTGGTGGGGACAAGCTCGCAGTGGGCGCCCCGCTTAAAGATAGAGGCGGCAAAAGCCGTCATGTCGGTGATGACTCCACCGCCGATTCCCACGAAGACTGCCGAACGCTGGCCGTTGTTGTCTAGGGCCGCCTTTACGATTGCAAGGACGCTCTCGATTGTCTTGTAAGGCTCACCGGGGCCAAGAATCAAAAGAACATCTTTTCCCCGCTTTCCCACGAAGCCCGGCTCAATCCTGGGGTGAGAGAAGTCCTCGCCTCGGAAAAAGTCAAGGAAGGAGTGCATTGAAGGAAGGGCAGCCACGCTCGTATCTGTGACGAAAATGCGCTGGGGAAGCGTTTCTTTTTCGGCAGAATAAAAAATTGCGTTCAAGTCAAGCTCGCCGTCATAAAAACGGATGAAAGTGCGGTCAGTTCCCGGATGCACCGGCGGGTAGATGATGTCTTTTTCTTCAAATGTCATTTTATTTAGTTAGGAGTTAGGAATTAGGAATTAGGAGTTTTTCACTCCTCACTCCTTACTCCTCACTCCTCACTCCTCCTTTAGTATTCTTTGTTCATCTTTTCGAATTCTTCGATTACTTTGTTCACTCTTGTAAGCTCACGGTTCAGGATTTTCTCGTAGTCCAGCTTGCCGTTGCCGATTCGCTCCCGCTCGTCTTCCCAGTTCTGGATTTGCTCCAAAAACAGGAACTTGAATTTGCCCACATTGGCTTTTTCAGCCCAGAGTTTTGCCTCACGCCAGTAGTAGAGGCCGGCCTCGTAACAGGATTTTGCCTTCTTTAAGTTTTCTATGTAAGCGTCCCTCCAGGGGGCATCGTAAAAGTGGGCTACCTGCTTGTCGTAGTTCCGCCCCAGCCTCATGTGCTGCTCAATCAGCTTGAGATTTATATGCATCATAAAGAGATAGCGGTACTTTTCCCAGTCGTTTTCATCGTTGATTTTGACCGGCGCATAAAGGGGATTGCAGAAATCGGCTTGCACTGCTTTTTCAAGCCAGTAAATGTTCTCGATGCAGTCGTCCGGGTACTGCTGGTAGTGTACATGAAAGAGCTTGAAGTAGTCTTCCTTGTATTTGACCATGTAAGAAAAACCCGGCAAGGCAGAGAAAATCATTATAAAGAGCGCGAAAATTGCGGCAAAAATCTTTTTCATCTCTTAGAATATCGGCAGGGAAAACTGAAAACTGAAAACGGAAAGTTGAAAGTTGAAAGTTGAAAACGGAAAATTGAAAACTAAAAATTCCTCACGGAGATTTGAAGAGCACAGAGGAGTGGGGAAGGCGTAAGATTTTCGTTTTCCTGATGCTCTCTGTTCCCTCTGTGTCTCTGTGAGGTTTTTCCTATGGGAAACTTCACACCTAAAACTTGCTGTTTTCAAAGGACGAGTTTGAGATGTAAAACTTGATATATCATAAATATCTCTGTTCCCTCTGTGTCCTCTGTGAGTGTTTTCCTACTTTCTTTTTGCCAGCTCCTCATTAATTATACAGCTGATTTCTTCGATGGGGCGGCTTGCGTCCAGCCTTATGATTTTCATGCCTGTATTCATCTTTTCGTATTCGTTGATGACCGCCCTGTAGCGCCCGGCCGTGGCCTTCTGAAAGTCCAGCTTTTCGTAAATCTCTGTCTCACCCCGGCCAAGGACCCGCTTCAGTGAGATTTCCGGGTTTATGTCGAAGAAAAAGAGAATCTCGGGCAAAGGAAAGCTTTCGTTGAGCCTTCTGGGAAGCTCGTCTCCGCAGGTTACGCTCTGGTAGGTCAGGCTTGAGAATAAATAGCGGTCGCTGACGACAATTTTGCCGCTTTCAGCCTGAGCGACGACACCGCAGTTGCTTCCGCCCTTTCCGTAAAGGTGCTCGTTTCTGTCCGCGGCGAAGAGAAAAGCGCTTGTGCGCGGGTCCAGCTCCACATCTCCCTTGAGCATTCTGCGAAGGAATTTGCCGGTCTCGCTGTCAGTCGGCTCGGTCGTGAAAAAGAATCTGTCTGCATCCGGCCTTTTTTTCAGCATATTGATTTGGGTGCTTGTTCCGGCACCGTCTATTCCCTCAAAGACAATAAAATTTTTTAAAATCATAATACTTCCTGCCAAAATCATGGACAGATTAGCACAGATTAAGCAGATTATAAATATAGTTACCGAAAGTTTTTTTTGATTGTTTTCTAAATGATTTGTGATTGCCAATTTCTAATTGCTACTTTAATATATGCCGATATTAGAAGAGTAAATCTGTCGAATTTTTTATGAAGTCCAAAATTTTTGGCGTAGGCCTGGGAAGCACTATTTTCATTTTTCTCCTGATTGCAACACTTGCGCTGGTTCGCCCGGTCTATCTTCGTATCATGGATTCCCTGTCTCAGCTTGAAAAAAATCTGACGGAAGAACTTGAGGAAAAAACTGGACTCGCATTCTCCTATCAGTCCCTTTCACCCTCGATTTTCATTGGCGTGAATTTCCGCAACATCTCGATTTTTGATGCCGAGAGCAAAAGCAAGGTAATCGGAATAAAACGCGCCCATCTCAGCTACAATGTAATGGGCTTTTTCTCAAAAAATCCTTCCGTAGCCCTTGATGAGCTCGTGCTCAATGGTCTCAGCATTGAATATGATGCTCTTCAAGACACCCGCTTCAATTCCAAAATCAAAGAATTTCTCTCATCAGGTGAAAAAGAATCCCAGGCAAAAGAAGAGAAGGGGGGAAAGTCTGGCTCGAAAAAATTTACGCTGGCCGGAAAGAAATTTGATATTCCCCTTGATGTCCTGGTTAAAAATTTGTCGGTTCATTATTCCGACAAGATGAATGACATTCTTTTTACTCTCAGCTCTATGAAAGTCTCGGATTTTGACTTGCTAAAGGCCGTCGAGCTTGATACCACTGGAAAAATAAGCTACAGGACTGGCCTCGTAAAGACAGACGGCAAGTGGACTTCTTTCGCAAGCAATTTTTCTGTATCGGGCAAGGTATACCCGAATTTTGAGGGAAGTTCCGTTCTCCTGAGCCTGTCTTCTGGCGGCGGGGCTGATTATTCAATTTCCCGCCTGGACATGCTGGTGAACTATGCTAAGGAAAAGCTTGAGGTTCGCACAATGCGCACGGTTCTTCCTTTCTCTCTCTTCGCAAGCTATGATTTTACGGAGGACGGTTTTGCCATTTCAGGGGATTTTGATAAATTCAATCCCTTAAAGTTCGTTTCAATCCGAAAAAAGCCTTCGATAATCAAAAAAATCGACGGAAGCCTTCTTTCTGGCTCTGTATCAGGAAAATTCATTCCGGGAAGCCTGACCTACAGCTCTGACCTCACCATTGGCCTCAGTCCGAAACTCTTGGGCTCGGCCCTGGACATAAGGCTTTTTTGCGACGGAAACCAAAAACTCGTGAACCTTAAGACGATCTCTGCAAAAGGCTCTTTTGTCGATGCGGATTTCAGCGGAAGTTTTGACATCAAGAAAATGCAGCCGTCGGGACTTTTGACCCTTAATTACTTCATGCTGAAAAACGGGGGAATAATCACCACGGAAATGTTCGTTGATCCCTATCGTAACGGATTCAACTGCGTTGCCCCCCAGCTTTTCTTCAACGAAAAAAGCTTCACGGGTCTCCAGTTTACGGCCCTGCCTGGAAATAATTCCCTTGACTTTCAGTTCGAGCTGCTTGATTTTGCCCATGCAGATTATGAGGAAATAGGCCGGCTTAAGATTGACGGAAGTTTTTTGACGGGAAAGGAGAAATTCATTCAGGCAAACCTGTCTCTCTCCAACATTTTTGCGGACAGCATTGCGGATACGGTGGCTTTCTTCATGCCGGCCGAAAAGTCTCAGATGATAAAGGGAATCTCTGAAAAACTGAGGCCTTATATTTTTACCACGGATGTATTTTTTTCCAGCAATCTTAAGGATTTCTCCGTGAATGCTCCTTACTGTCTTTTTGCTAACACCGAGCAGGATCGGCAAATCGTAAGCTTTGCCCTTGACGGCTCAAAGGAGACCCTGCAGCTCACTGATTTTGATTTGATTTTTGGCAAGCAATCCGCGCACGCCCAGACATCGATTGAATTTGCGGACAGTCTGAGGGAATTTTCCTTTACCAGCGAGCTGACGGTAAATTCTGTTCCCTACAACTTCTTCGGAAATGTCAGCCCGAATTGGATTTCAATTTCCGGGGACTATAATTTTGATGCCACAATCTCCATGTACAAACAAATTGGAGCGACCGTGCAGTTCAGCCAGCTTCCTTTCAGCGTCGGAAAATTCGTTTTCTCGGCTTCTGCAAGCTCAATCCTTCATTTTGATGCTGAAAGCGGCTTTGAGGCTGATATTGTCAGCTTTGAGCTGGAGGAGCCATCCTCATATTTGCAGTTTGATCCCCATCTTGCCATGTCAGGCAACTTGACCAAGTATGGCTTCGTCCTCAATTCCCTTGCTTATTCTGATTCTGTCTCTTCCCTCGACGGAAATGGAAGCATTGTCTGGAATATGAACGGAAATATTTTTGATTCCATACACGCTTCCCTGATTGCAGAAAGCCCCATCTCAACGGAAAAAATCTCTGTAAATGCGGATTTGTCGAATCCGTCCCAGCTGCCTTTTTCTGCGGAAAGCCTGAAGAATGATTTTTATGTATCGATGGAGGCAAAGGTTACTTCATTCCCGTCTGCCCGGCTCCTCTCCCTGCAAAACCCGGAGAATACAATTTCTGCTGATTTTACGGCCAGCGGAACTATAAGCAATCCTTTTGTCTCCATGCAGCTTCACAGCTCATCAATCCTGCTTTACGGCTATCCGCTTTCAGCCAGCGGCTCTTTCTCCCTCGACGATACCGGCATTCACATGGACGGCTTTAATTTTGACTGGTCCCTTCTTACCGTCTCTGATGTTCACGCTTCTTTTGATCCGGCGACATTTTCTGGCTCGGCTGGAATGACAATCGATGCTGATTTAATGGAAAAGACCCTTCATGCTCCCTTTGAGATTAAGCTGGAAGGCTCAAGGCCGGCAAAAAAATTCGCCCTGCCTGAATATTATTCCGTCACTTTAAGCTCAAAGGAGGTTTCTGGCGATTTCATAAAGAGCGATTTCCCGCTGAAAATCATGGTCATGCACAGTCCCGGTCACTATGACATCGTGACTGATGTGGAAAACGGCTTTAAGGCAAGCTACACTGACGATGGACAAATAAGCGCCTCGGCAGGAAAGGGCAGCCCCATTCAGTTCAATCTTGACGGCTCCATCCGGCAAAACAGGCTCAACCTCAACCTCACCGGAATCCTTGCGGACATGCGATACATCTGCTCTGAGGTAGAGATTCCTTTCGTCAGCTTCAATTCTGGTCTTCTCACTGGTGCCATTCGTATTACGGGGCCTACAACTGATCCTGAGTACACCGGAGCCTTCAGCGTCGCTCATCCAAATTTCGTCATTCCTTTTATCTCCAAAAATTATCTTCATGCAGAAAAGGTAATAATGACTGTGGGGCAGGGGGAAGCAGTTGTTCCGCCTACTCTGGTAACATTGGGAAAAGGTCTTGCCACAGTAGAATATAGAATGGAATTCAACCGCTGGCTTCCGAATTCACTGGAGCTTGACATCAGCATTGACGAGAACAGAAAGGTTCCCCTTGATTTGTCTTTCCCCTTCATTCATGCCAAGGGTATGGCCAGCGGGCACTTGAACCTGGCCTTCACGATTCCCCGGGACGTAAGCATTTCGGGCTTTGTAGTGGCCGACAACACTGATGTTGAGATTGTTGCCACTCCTCTCCAGAATCAGTTTTCTATAGATAACATTCTCGCATCAGTTCCCTCGAAAAAACAGGGCAACATAAATGTGAACGTTGATTTCGACATCATCGTTGGTCAGAAAGTCCAGCTTCTCTTCAACCCCTTCCTTCGCGGTGTAGTTGCGCCCGGAACACCGCTTTCGATTTACTTTGATTCCTATTCAGGAGATCTGGAATTCAAGAGCGATATTACCCTTCGCGGCGGTGAGATTGCCTGGCTCAACAGAAACTTCTACATGAAGGAAGGTCGGGTAATCTTCAATGAGACTCAGGACTCAATAGACCCTAAAATTACTGTAAGGGCAGAGACTCGCGAGCGGGATGCAAACGGCAATATGGTTACAATCATATTGTCAGCCAACAACCAGCCGTTCAGCAGCTTTAACCCGACTTTCTCGTCAAATCCTGCGAAGTCGGAGCGTGAAATCATGCAGCTTTTAGGACAGGTAATTTCAGCTGACTCCAGCGGAGTTTCGGACATTCTTGGCTCAGGCGGTGATTTTTTCATTCAGTCTACTGTCATACGCCGTGTTGAGAATACATTGCGTGAATTGCTTAATTTTGATATATTTTCCATTCGTACCAATGTCCTGCAGAATTCATTGAAGCTAAGTATGGAAGAAAATACTAAGAATAAACAGCTTACGGTAGGTAACTTTATCGATAATTCGACTGTTTATATGGGTAAATACTTCGGAAGCTCAATTTATGTTGACTCCATGCTTCACTGGTCTTACGACGAAAACAAGATAAACAACGGAACGTCGGTCAACGGAATCATTTTCCAGCCGGAGTTTGGTTTTGAGATGACATCTCCGTTCGTAAACATTCGTCTTGGAGTCGCACCGGACATTGATTCGCTGCAGAAGGGACTTTTGAACACATGGGTTCCGTCAACATCAATGACGCTGTCCTGGAAGTTTGCTTTTTAAAAAATATTTGAGGGGATTATATGTCAATCCGTCTGCGTATCACCGCGATTTTTGTATCAGTTTTTATGTGCCTTTCCGCACCCTTATTTGCCCAGTCAGCCGAAGAAACCACCGAAAGTGCTCCAGAATACAGCGACACATGGTATTACGGGGCTGTAATCAAGTCCGTCACATTCAAGGGACTCAAGAGCGTCAGCAATAAGGAAGTTGACGGCATTGTTTCAGGCTTTTACGGCAAAAAATTCAGCGATGAGCTTTTCGCAGACATGATGGATCGTATTTACGCCCTTGATTTATTCGATGAAATTAACCCGGAAGCTCTTCCTGGCGACATGAAGCGAACTACCGTTGCCATCACTTTTACCGTAAAGGAAAAACCTGCCGTT
>OCVV011032830.1_pt1 | contig 11898 bp, 15 predicted proteins | sample 1539721 | NCBI WGS metagenome assembly OCVV01 (sample SAMN02144230, study PRJEB22623) | gut metagenome | biome: sheep rumen | host: Ovis aries | place: New Zealand | reverse complement strand
ATCATCAAATTTATTTTTATTTACTTCATATACATTCAAAAAGTCTATATTAATATTTTGATTGACATTCAAAGAAGATGGTAATCCTTCAAATCTGTCAAAATCATTTTTAGTGATTTTATATTTATCACCAAACTTTTCTTTCATCCATGAAGTTATGTATTCTTTTGCTGATTTTTCAACATCAGATTTTAATTTACTGCATATATCTTTAAGTTCTCTTGAAAATTTAAAACTTGCGTTTTTCAAACTTACCGACATATTAGGATGTTTATCATTAAGATAATGGGTCATGATTTCTATCGTAGCAGTAGGTTCTTCTTTCTGATATTCTGCTAACAAAGCATTAAACTTTTCATCATATATTTTCTGAACGAGGTCTTTACTGTCATCAAGATAAAATTGATATTCATCTTGTATAAGTTTAATATCATTTCGATTTTCTTCTGTCAAACAAGATTTATATTCCAAATCGATTTTTGATTTTTCGTGAAATCCTTTTAATATATCAAGTGGAGTAAGATTATTCTGTTTTACAAGAATTTCTCTTAATTCCTTGAGATTCATATCTTTAATTTCATAATCGGCTTTTACTAAATTGCTATACATACAACATCACCACCATTTATAAAAAAATTATCCTTATGAAAATAATATCATAAGGATAATATATTGTCAAAGAAAATTATAAATTAATTATTTGGTTCTTGTCCTTCTTCTTTCAATTCAAGGAATACGGGAAATCTCAAAGATTTAATATGCGTTGTAGTATTTTCAGTCTGCTCGAAATACTGTACAGAAATTACTCTACCTATCAATTCATCTTTTATGTCGTAAAACCTAATCCTTTCATCTTCACTGTATCCAGAACCAACTTTGGCTTCAATATGCCCAAGAGTAGGATGTTCTATATCACAAATTAAAGCACCAAGTCTACCTTTATTAGCATTAGTTCCTTCTTCAACTCCACGAATAATTAAATCCATTTCATCAAATGCTTTTACTTTTAGCCAATCATTAGTTCTTTTCCAAGAATATTTACTGTCCAAAAATTTTATAACAAGACCTTCCCAATCGTCAGTTCGAACAATTCCTTTCATAAATTCTTCGATTTTAGAAGGGTCGTTTCCAACATAAATATCTTCTACAAAATTAAGATGTTTATGTTCTGTAGAACTAAGAATATCTCTAAGTTTATTATGTCGTTCTTTGTATGTAAATGGACAATCTTTTTTATTCCAATCAGAAAGACTCATACAATCAAAAACATTAAATGTTATTCCACGTTTTTCTTTATCTTTAGTGGAAATAAGTTTACTTGTCATTTTATATACGTCTTTAGAAGGATATTTCATAAAATCATCAATTGTAAGTTCACCATCAAATACAATGTTATCCGCTTTAAGATTTTTAATATCTTCTTCTACTTCAATAAGACCTTCCCAAGTTTTACCTTGTCGAGAAATAATTTTAACATTTCCGTTCTCTTTAACAACAATACCCCTGTTGCCATCGATTTTTACGGAGATTCCAAATTCTCGTGTTCCGTCTACAAGGCTAGGTTTATCGTAATATTTTGCACACAAACAACAATCCCATGTAGGTACAAGATTAGGAATTGCTTTATTCAAAATTTTAACATCGAATCCTAAAGGAAGATTGCGAGTAACAACTCGATTAAAAAATTCTTTTTCTTCATCATTCTTACAAAGATGATTTCTATACCATTGCATTGTACGAATATCATCGTCTGTACCTGTTTTATGAAGTTCGAGATATTTAAATACATTAAAGATTGTAGTGGTTTCATCTAAAGTATTACTTTTATAATTCTCAAACATATCATCAGCAAGAGCCTTATTAATCTTCTTGTCCGAAAGTCCACTTACAATCGAGGAGTCAAAGACCCAGCGAAGAAAGTTCTTGAAATCTTCATCAGTAATTGAAGCAAGAAATTCTTTCTTTTCATTTGTACTCGAAATCGATTTAATTTTGTTACACGATTCCATGATTTGTGTAAAATTCATATTATTCCTCCATATAATTTATAAATAACTTAATCCTCTTTGATTTCTTCATCACTGCAAAAATCATCATCTTCCATAGGGTAAAAATGATAATCATGCCCATTATCTGTGAAATATTTTATATAATTAGAAATCTCATCATATTTACTAAATCTGTCTACCGTGCTGAAACCATCCCAATCACAACCGTCTGAATCGTCTTTTATTTTTACGACAATTTCTTTATTGTGGTCTAGTAAATCTAAAATTTTAATAGCCTTTGCGAATGTCATATCATTTCTCCTTTTTTACAATAGCACTAACTTTACATTCATCATTATTAATATTAAACGTAATATCGCTCATTTTACATTTATATTTTTTAGCCAAGATTTTTCTTAAATCATTCTCGTTTACATCTATAAATTCCAATTCTTTCACATATTCATCAAAAATTTCATTTGTAGATTTTTCAAATTCTCCAACAAATGACAAATCTCTATCTAATAAATTAATCGACCAAGTACCTAAAAAATTAGATTTAATTGAGATTATATCATCGGTATTGAAGTAATAATCATTTTTATAAGTACCATGTTCTTTATCTATTTTGAACATAAAGGGTTTGATTACTTTACATTGTATGTACATATTTTATCTCCATATTATTCGTTCATATTTTAAAGTATGTTTGATATTATTTTTATCTGAAAATTGAAAAATCTATCTTAAACTTCCAATTTTTCTTTGATGAAAAGAAATCTTCGGCATCGTTCATCATTGTAATACCACGCTCAGCGTCTAAGAGTTTATAAGGTGAATCACCTTCATTCTTTTGCCAATAATAGAAATCTACACTATCAGCATTAGATTCGCCAACAATAAATGATTCTTGGTCATATCCATTATATCCAAATATCTCTTCCGCAATATCTATATCAAGATTTGGAAGAATGTATGAGTTTTCTTTATTACCATACGAACCGACAATTTTGATAAATGGTATATGAAGTTCATTCATTTCCGATTCAAATTCATCACAACGAATTTTATTTTCTTTTGAACTCAATCTTTGACCCATTGGATTTTCAGGTGTTCCTATAACAAATTGCTTTATTCTAGGGTCTTTACCTAAAAGAATTGTTTTCAAACGAGTCATTGTATTTTCTGTTAAACTTTCATTCAAATATAATATTTCTGATTTCATAATTTTTACCTCAAATAAAAATAGTTGTGGTGGAATTAAAAAAAAACTCCACCACAAATTACCTATTTATTTTGAGAATTATACTTTTTTATAATTTCCGCAAAATCAAGGTCAGTTCCATACATTTCATTATACACTTTTGCTAATATTGAAAATGGAGAGTTCACTTCAAACTCTTTACCATTTACAGAAACAACCGCACTAGCGATTTTGCTTTTAACAAGTTTAATATTAACATCTTTCATGGCAGACCTCCTCTACGAAAAATAATATCACAGTCATGTATATTTGTCAAGTAAAATTATAATTTAATCTTTAAATTTATTATATTTTTGTTCTGTTCCAATCCAACCGATAAATACACCTAGAAAGAACATAACCATTATAATCAAAACAATACCCATAATTTTAATCCTTCAAACTTTTCAAAGTAATTGCCTTCGATTCTGTTACGCTCTTATACTTGTTGATTAAGTCACCACGACCACAAAGTTTGATAGCCTTTTCAGTAACAGTAAATCCTTTACGACATTCTTCATCTGTAAGTTCATCTACAATTTTACTATCCAAACTTGATGATTTCTTGATAGAAAGTTCAAGTGATTTTCCGAACTCTTTATTTTCCCACAATGTAGGATTTTCGACTTTATTTTTCAATTCTTCATCACAAACTTTAATGAATGCTTCCGCTTTTTCTTTGATAATAGAAACAAGAATTCTTTTTCTTGCACATTCTTCATTTGATTCAAATTCCGTAAAATTAACCCATTTGTCATTATCGATTAGTTCTTCAAACAACTTCAACATTTCTTCTTTCATACACATATCTCCTTATTTATTGTTCATCGCTTTAATCAAATCAATTAAAGCATTAGTTCCATCTTCATCGCATTCTTGATTTGCCTTTTTATCGCTGAATTTAATTAATTCAGTAATGTATTTATCTACTTCTTCTCTACTTCCACAACCTAAATCCATAAATTCTTTCACTTGTCGCTCATATATTTCTTGGTATGGATTAGGTTTATATTTGTTTTTGTAGAATGTCTTTACCGCATACATGATAGATTGGAGCATACCATCAAATTCTGTTTTGTTATCTTCGTTTTGATGTACCCAATCGGAAATTCCATTTGGGATAGAAACATTAACTTCACCAATAGTAATTGTCATTTTTATTCCTTATAATCCTTAATTCCATCTACAAAATCCCTCACCTTGATTTTACAGATTACACGACTACCATCATTACCATACAATTCTATCGGTGAACGCAAAACAAGACCTTCGAGTTTATAATCTGAATTAAGCCAACTCTGAGGACGTGTTTTTACATATTCGATTGCTTCCTTGATTGTCATCATCTCTTCATGCGGATAAATCAAATCAAGTTTCTTTGCAATCTCAATTACTGATTCACGATTATAGAAAGTTCCATTTTCGTTCTGAATGTCGTACATAATGAAGTTTCCATCGGCATACCCATAATGAACATTATAATCTTTTGAAATTCCTTCACCATAAATTGTAACTGCTTTATCACCAAAGATTTCTTCAATTACAGACTCAAATTCAGGAGTTCCGAACGTCTTATTCAAATATTCCAAATAACGTGGAGCGAACTGTGATTTATCAGTATGTCCTACAAATGAAATACGTTCTCCATTCCACACAATACCCACTGATGTACCATCAACCTTTTCAGAAGCATACATCTTAATATTGTTATCATAAAACATCTGAATCCAAGGTTTTGCAAAAATGCTAGTGTCTACCAATCTGTCTTTTGGTGTAGCACGTCCAAACGGTGCTGAAATTTTTGGAAAGTTATGAGCCATATTATTTATCCTCCTTGTTATTCTTTTCATATTCTATACATTCGTCTCGCCACATGTCAATCATTCTTATGATTTCATCAACTGTATAATATCGTTCCGATAAGTCTATTATTTTATTCAAACAATCACCTAGTAAAGTGTAGTTGTGCCATATAACCCACTTTTCGAAGAAGAACTTTCTCTGTAGATTTCGGAATACTTTCTTTAATCCCCACATAAAGTTTACTTTCTTCCATTCCTTTCCACGAAGTCTTTGATTACACTTGAAAACCCATTTCAAATTCTTGATTGGAATTGTCGGAACAAGTTCTATCCCTTTGTAAGAAAGTTTGAAAGTAAACTGTGGGTCTTTATATTCCTTCTTGTATTTACCAAAGTTTATCTCTTCATCAAAGAATGATACATAAAACTCCAATTCATTTTCTTCATCACAGATTTCTTTACAAATCCATCCCAATTCTTCACGGCAATCTTCAATAGATGTGTGTGACCATCGGCAATTTGTGAGTAATCCAACTTTACCATTCTTTGGATTTACAAACGAAGTGCAACCACCTACATAAGACGTTGAAAACAATGAAACATCAAAAACATTTATATCGAGAACATGTGGTTTTGCTCCCCACCAAGATTCCCATTTATTATATCGTTCATGCCAATCTTCTAAACTTTCTTCTGCTTTATGTTTTGGTCTTCCACACACATCATCAATAATTTTATTCAGCAGACGATTGTTTCCTTGTTCACCAACGATAGAAGTTTCACATCGCATGATAATTTCGTTTCGTAAATTTTTATCTTTGATGTAAAATGGTTTTCCGTCTTTTCCACTTATTGCTACGGATGCCCATTTATCAGAAGGAATAAATTGAAAGAGTTCGTCAATCATAGAATAATTTCCGTCTGACCTAGGATGAAGATGAATGTAATTTTCATCATGTAAATCCATATCTTTGATATCCGAATAAAATATTTTATCAATTTTCACCTTGCATAACGCTTCCTTAAAACAATTCATGGTCTGTTGAGAATTTATGAAATGAATTTGTTTATCGTTGATTGATTCAACTGTACCATTATAACATACAAAGTTCATATTTACTCCTATTTATCTCCACCTTCAATTCCAAAGTAATAAGCGATTTTATTAGAATCATCACCAAACAACTGATTAAACATATCTCGCATAGATTTATTTTCTGATTCATAATCACCAAACTTTTCGTGTAACCAATCATCAAATTTGAATACATTAAAAATTGGTCTATTCATAATCATACTCATCTGTATATCTGCGAGATTTCGAACAACTTCATGTGGTATACCTTTATCTGTGAGCGCATTAGCCATGTCAGACCACGAATAAAGTCTTTCGATATTTTTCTGCCAAGTTCCACTTTTATGAGAAAGTTTATTGTTTTTCATCGTAACTTGATAATCACTATTTGAAGCAATCGGCATAAACAACATCATGTTCAAAACATCATCATTCAGAATATCGTTACTGTAAACTTCAATCATAATATTCTTTGTTATGTCTTCTTTATTTACATAAAGTTTGGTTTCAAGATTTTTATTATCATTGAAAAATTCATTCACTACATGAATAATCGGAACAGAAAGTACAAAATCAAAATCCTTAAAATAAACTTTGTTGCTCAAAGCATCTTTATATGAAAGTTCTTTATCAAACAAAGTTTCATTTGCAAGGTAAACTTCTGACCTAAATAATTTACAATCTACTTCAATTAAATTGTCTTTAGGATAAAGGACTTTTCTGTAATTAAACGTATGATAATCAAAATCTTTATAAGCATTCTTTTTGAGATATTCTACATCTTTTGATTCATCAAATAGTTCTTTTGAGATGACCATAAAACGACCATCTGTAAAAACACATTCTTTTAATTCTTTATTGTGATAAACTTTTGCATAAGTTTCGTGTTTAGAATTACAATACATGTAATTTTTGAAATTCTTCATATACACTCCTTATGAAAAATATATCACAGAGAAATTAAATTGTCAAGAATTTTTGTTATTTTTCTTGCACTTCTACGAAAGAAATTTTAGGCATGGAATAGATGAATCTTTTGTTCTTACTAATTACCTTGTATATTTTAGAATTTATTTCTCGTTTAAGAACATCTTTTATTTTAATTTGCCGACTATCTATAAAATGAATAATTATGCTCAATGTTCTGTCTCCTATTAAAATGGGATATGGGAAAGATAGTTGAAAAAAAAAAATGCCACCACAAAAGGTAGCATTTGCTCGATACGGTAAAGTCGTTTAGGGATGCTCGATGGCACACATCCGCTCCAATGAGGAACCTCCTGCATCTTGGTCTTAGTCGTTAGACTGCCAACTAATCTTTCTTCATTTGTTCTTATCGTTTATATCTCCCTTTACGCTGATATAAACTTGGTCAAGAAACACCATTCGTTTTTCCGAGATACGATAACTCACAAGGTCTTTGGGTTAGGACGGTAGACCTCGTTACTTCCAACCATCAAATAAATAGTTAAAAAAGAAAACCCTCGAAAATTAATGACTTTCGTGGGAGGTCGAGTATGTCATTAACATCAAGGGTTTTCTAAGATTCTCGGAAGGCGGGGGTCGAACCTGCACGACTTCTTTTGGAAGTCACCAAAACCAAAATTTGGGGGAATACCATTTATCCTTTACTTCCGAATGTAAGGAACTCCACATTTGAAATCATCGAGGGTGGGAGGGGAAATCGATAAATTCCAAATGTTTCGTTCCAATAATAGTTCTATATTTAATACGAATTAGCCACCACGCTTTTCCGCAAAGAACCCAAAATAATTATAGTGGAAACGCTTTGGTTTTACAATCCTCATAAGGAAACACCAAAGGCTTACATTTCACTACTAGAAGGTTTCCATCTTGTTCACCGTAAATATATTTTCGGTAGGATAGATTGGGTTGCCTACAAACTCTAAAAATTCCCACGCAACGTTCTCGTTTTAGGTGGCTGAACACTTGCGATTTCTTAACGATAACCACCGAGAAAGGTGACGGCATCACAACACTTTACCCCTTTATACGCCACTTATGGACTAGCGTTTCCTTTCTCTTAGTCTCTCCCAACGGATTATTATTCCGCTGATAGTAGTAGGAGCGAAGGGAGTTGAACCCTTATCCACCAATTACTCGAATTATAACGGACGGTTTATAAGACCGCTGAGATACGCTCCTATGTAAAATTGATGCTAGGAAGAATCGAACTTCCGACTTTCTGCTTAGAAGGCAGATATTCTATCCAACTGAATTATAGCACCTAAATAGTACAGAAAGAGAGACTTGAACTCTCATGGATTTCTCCGTTCGGGCTTAAACCGAATGTGTCTACCAATTCCACCATTTCTGCAAAATTATTTTGTTTTCTTTAATTTTAGTTTATATGCACCATATTTTCCACTACATGTTCTACTGCAACAATATTCTTTACCTTTTCTATGATTACGATGACGCTTTTTATTAACAATAAATTTTTTACCACACCAAACACAAGTTTCTTCATATTCGATATTTTTAGAATGCATTCTCTGATGTTCACCCAATGTGGTCAATTCTAAATTATCAAGATTGTTATTTAACGGATTCTCATCAATATGATGAACTTGCTCGTTTGGTAATAGTTTTCTTCCTAATTTTTCCTCCATCAATAATTTGGGATAAGATATATTTTCTTTATGACCATCCTTATAAACCAATACACATCGTAATCTACCATCTTTCTTATTAAGATTTGTATAACAACGATATTCGTCTGTAGAATGTTCCAAATCTAACATTTAATCCCCTTAAAATCTCGAATGCCTTCCGATTTCGCCACTTCGGCTTGTTTTTTTATCTTGATAAACTATATCACAAAGAATAAAGTTTGTCAAGAAAACTTTCGCTTTTCAATCAAGGAACTTTGTCTTTAACCCAAACAGACTTGATTTACTCGACTTGCGGATTTGTTTTAATAATGCTCGAACAATACCGCCCAAAAACACTTTTGTATGGAGCATAGATTGATTGAAAATCTATCTACTGATTAATCGTCAGTTGTTCTACAATTAAACTAATACTCCAAAAGTTGTGGGTTTTACTCATTTTTCACTTCACACCCTAGTTCTAATGATAACTTCCGCAGAAATTATCAATCCCACTTCCAAGTGTTTCATGGAGGTTTCCATGCACGGAAAAGTGCCACTCCAAGCGTGTTTCGTATTCGGCAAAGAGAGACTTGAACTCTCAATCCTTTCGGAACTAGATTTTGAGTCTAGCGTGTTTGCCATTTCACCATTTGCCGAAGACTTGTTTTTGTTCAACGAACTCCGCAAGTCAATAATCACATCAATCGAATAACATTTAATAATCAAATATTATCATAAAACAAATAAAATGTCAATCATTTTCTTCTTTTTCTTCAAATTTTTGACAATAAATTTGTAAACTTAACACATTAATTGCATCTATAAAAAAACTAGGAACTAATAAAAATATCAATTGTATTATATTAGCACTAATTCCCATTATTGCTCCAATTAAATCACATAATGATTTTGCCCTATCAGTCTTATTCTCAACTTTTTCTACAGAAACTCCGCTTTCCGCATAGTCCATCAATTTGGAATTAATTTCTTTATTGCGATTATTTAATTCTTCAATTCTAATATTATTATCAGAAATTTTCTGTTGAGCAGTTGCAGTGATGCGACCTTCAATAATAACATTTTGTTTTTTCTCATTATCCCAAGTAAGAACATATTGTGTCTGTTGAAATTTAATATCTTCATTCAATAATTCAATCTGCTTTTTGTTTTCGTTCAATTCATCTTTAAGCAAATCAAATGAAAGTTTCTTTCCCTCATTCACATTATAAGTTTCTTCTATAACATAATGACTGTCTTTATATTTTGTGTAGTTTACATCGATTGAACTCAACATACTAAATCCAATAGTGCAAATTGTCGTAAATCCAAATATAAATGCACTCAACTTGTGATTATTTCTCCACGCCTTGCGAGTCATTTGCGACCCTACTAAACCAAATGTGAGCATAGCGGTAGAAATAGCATAAGCAACAAATTTAGTCTGTAATCGCTGAAGATAGGTTCCTGTAAAATAAATGGAAAGAATGGAACAAACAATCATCAAAGCAATCATCAGTTTTGGATATACGAATTCAAACAAATTGAATTCATTCTTTTCTTTTTCAACCTTTGGTTTTTCTTCGACCTTTTTAGTTTCAACCACACTTTCTACTTTCTTTGGTTCGATGACTGTTTCAATTTTTGGTACAACAGTCTTTTCAACTTCCTTAGATTCTGCAACTTTTTCTACAGTCTTAGGTTTAAGAATTTCTTTGGTCTTTTCCGCCGACTGAATAGGATTTTTCACACGCTTAATTGGCGTAGGTTTAGAAACGACCGTTGGTTTTGTAGTCTGTGTTGAACTTGATGTGGAGGTAAATTCCTTCTCTTTCTTTACATTTAATGCTTTCTTCACAAGTCTTTCGCTCTGTTTAGAAAGTGTATAATCATAACCACCATTAGTGTTCTTCTTAGCATTGTAAGTTTCAGAAGTCATAGACTTAAACTCATCGTAAGGAATCAATACTCCATCAGAAGTAAGGATTTCACCGTTCTTTGAATTTGGGAGATAGAAATAAGTTACTCCTAAATTTTCATTCTTCCACTGTTTAATCATTTTTTATTTAACCTCATTATTAGTATAGCATATATAGTTTGATGTGTCAAGAAAAATTATTAAAAAAATTAACTATTTGTTTCATATGGAGAAAAATATGACTAGACAAGAACAGAAGTATCTTAAAGAATGTAAAGAAAAACAATTTATTGAATCAATTAAAGGTCAGAAAATTGACGGAAAAACTAAAGCCGAATTTCGTAAGACTGATACTTGGAAAAACTTTAGAAAATATATTCACGATAAATACAAGGTGGATTATCTGACAAAAAGAAAACTTACTAAAACATGGAATTTACACCATGAACGATTTGACTCAAAGTTGTATTCTGATTTAGATGAAGAATTCTTTTTGCCACTGAATAATCAGCAACATGATGTACTCCATGTGATTATCTCCGAAACAATTAAAGACCCTACTTATTTAGATAGACTTTGTGAATTAGTACATAAACACATAGAACTCAATGATGGAAAAGATGTAAAAGATTTCCTTAAAGATTAAATATATCTTCACTATAATTTTTAAGACTATCCATGATTATCTGTTTCGGCAAAAAGTTCCAACAGTAATATGAACTTGAAAAAGTAATTTTGTTGTCTACTTTTCCATTGTTTATAAACTTCATTCGTTCTTCAAACATTAGTAATTGTAAATCTTTATCTTTAAATATTTGCTTAGGTGCTGAATCATTCAACCACGTGTTGCTCATAATTAATGCAAATGGCTTATTAAAACTTAAAGCACGTTTAAATATACCTCGCTTGTTTGTAAAAGGCGGATTGCTGATGATACAATCCCAATGTTCAGTAGGTTCATAAGTATAAAAATCCTTTCCTTCTAAAATATGACTATGAATAACTTTATTTTTTCTCGAAATAAGTTTTACAAAATTACTTTCTTCCGTATCGAATGGACACCAAACCACCCAATCTTTTGGAATGTATTTTAATATAGGATAGACCCCCCCCATCGGAGTATAGCATTCATCATTAGAACCTTTAGAATATAAAATTGATTTCGAATTCATTATCTCTTTTCTCCAAAGAAGCACTTTCCACATACACATTCATATTTTACATCACCAACTTCAATCTGACTTTTCTTTGTACCCATGT
>OCVV011130614.1_pt1 | contig 11903 bp, 8 predicted proteins | sample 1539721 | NCBI WGS metagenome assembly OCVV01 (sample SAMN02144230, study PRJEB22623) | gut metagenome | biome: sheep rumen | host: Ovis aries | place: New Zealand | reverse complement strand
ATCATAAAAAAACCGGATATGCCTGGTGGATTTCCCGCCTGAAATATGCTTCTACATTGTATGACGTGATTCGAATTGACCATTTCAGAGGGTTTGAAAGTTATTATACAATTCCTTACGGAAATGAGGATGCTGTGGAAGGCAAGTGGAGAAAGGGACCTAATAAAAATTTGTTCCTTGCTGTTAAAAAGGAATTGGGGGAACTTAATATTATTGCCGAGGATTTGGGCTTTATTACTCCCGAAGTCCGCAAGATGCTGAATACCCTCAATTACCCCGGAATGAAGGTTCTGCAATTCGGTTTCGACAGTGACCCTGATAATGAACACCTTCCCCATAATTTCACAACTCCCCATTGCGTTGCATATACTGGCACACATGATAATGAAACTTTGCGTGGATGGCTCGAAGCATCGGACAAAAAAACTATTAAGTATGCGAAACGCTATCTGCGTGTTGAAAAGAAGAAAGATATTCCGGATGCTATGGTTGCTACTTGCTGGCAGAGTATCGCAGAACTAGCTGTTGCTCAAATGCAGGATTTCTTACACGCTGACAAATCCGGCAGAATGAACACTCCCTCTGTCCTTGGCGGAAACTGGCAGTACAGAACAGATATTTCCGACTTTACACCTGAACTTGCGGAGGAAATCCGGAAACTTAACCGCACCTACGGAAGAGCTGTCAAGCCTATTGAACCCGAAGAAGAATCAACCGAAATCATCACCGAAGAAAAGCCAAAACGCAAATATACCCGCAGAGCTAAGAAAACAGAAGAACCAGAAACAGCTGATTCTGTTCAGAATACTGAACCTGCTGAAACTACTGAAACAGTTAAAGAAGTGGAAACACCTGCACCCACTGAAACTATTGAGAATACGGAGGAAACACAGTCATGATGAAGTATACAAAAGATACCTTTCTGAAATACCTCAAAGGCGTACTGCCTGAAAAATTTGATGCTCACCAGCTCCATAATGCTATTGGTGAAATGGTTATGAACCTCATGGGCGAGGATTGGGAAGATTCTCAGAATGCACACCGTCACACAAGACACGCTTGCTATTTTTCTATGGAATTCCTGATGGGGCGCAGTATCTTCAATAATCTGCTTTGCCTCGGGATTTATGACGAGGTAGAAAGAGCTTTGCAGGAATTGGGAACTTCTCTTTCTGCATTGGAGGAAATCGAAGACGCCGCCCTTGGAAATGGCGGGCTGGGTCGTCTGGCTGCTTGCTTCCTTGATAGTGCTGCAACTCTGAATTTACCGCTTGACGGCTATGGAATCCGCTACAAATACGGCTTGTTCAAACAGGAAATCAAGGACGGCTTCCAGTGCGAAACCGCTGACGACTGGACAAAGTACGGAGATGCTTGGAGCGTGCGCTGTGATGCTGATACTAAAATTATCAGGTATAACGGACTGACTGTTAAGGCTGTTCCTTATGATATGCCTGTTATTGGCTACGGAACAAAGAACATTGGAACATTACGTTTATGGCAGGCTGAACCCCTTAAAGAATTCGATTTCCAGACTTTCAACAAGCAGGATTATCTGGGGGCTTGCGCTGAAAAAATTTATGCTGAAAATATTTCCCGTTGCCTGTACCCCAATGATGACACTAATGAGGGTAAAAAACTCAGACTCGAACAACAGTATTTCTTCTGCTCTGCTTCTTTGCAGGACTTACTGCAAAAGCATTTTGAGGACTATGGAACATATGACAACTTAGCAGACGTTTTGACAGTACAGTTGAATGATACTCACCCTGTTATTTCCATTCCGGAATTGATTCGTCTGCTGACTAATGAGGGCGTTTCCTTTGAAAAGTCCGCTGAAATGGCTAAGAAGATTTTCCGCTATACTAATCATACCATTATGGCGGAGGCTCTCGAAAAATGGTGGTCTCCTCTTGTACAGGAATTACTGCCGGAAGTATACCAGATTATTCTCAGACTGCATGAAATGCTCATTGCTGAACTCTATCAGAAGGGCGCAAGCAAAAAGGAAATTCAGGGTATGCGCATTATTCAGGATAATATGATTCATATGGCGCATATGGCAATTTTCATGGGAAGCTATGTCAACGGCGTTGCTGAAATTCATACACAGATTCTGAAGGATACCGCCCTTGCAACATGGTATAAATATTACCCTGAACGTTTCCAGAATAAGACTAACGGTATCACTCAGAGAAGATGGCTCGCCCTCTGCAACCGTGAATTGAGTTCCCTCTTGACTCAGCTCCTCGGTTCGGAAGACTGGGTAACTGACCTTGACAAGCTGAAACAACTTGACCATTTCGCTGACCAAGATTCCGTGATGGAACGCTTTATGCAGATTAAGACCAACAAGAAACATCAGTTAGTAGAAAATATTTTCCTGCGTGAGCCAGAACGTTTCACCGATTTTGAAACCTGCAAAAATTTCTTCGATGCTGATAATGCTGTATTTGATATTCAAATTAAGAGACTGCACGAATATAAGAGACAGCTCCTCAATGCTTTCTCTATCCTGTACTTGTATTACGGAATTAAGGACGGTTCAATTGCTAAGGACGAACTGCCTCCGGTTGTGTTCCTTTTCGGTGCAAAGGCTGCCCCCGGTTATCGCCGTGCAAAGGCTATTATTAAATATATCAATTCTATCGCTGAAATGATTGACAATGACCCCGACGTCAAAGACAAAATCAAGGTGTTCTTCGTGGCTGATTACAATGTTTCCTATGCTGAAAAACTTGTTGCTTCTGCTGACATTTCCGAACAGATTTCAACTGCCGGAACAGAGGCTTCCGGAACAGGAAACATGAAACTCATGCTCAATGGTGCAGTCACCCTCGGAACATATGACGGTGCAAATGTGGAAATCGTTCAGGAAGCCGGTGAAGAAAATAATTATATCTTCGGCGCAAGAGTGGAAGAACTTAAAAAAATCGTTCCTAATTACGACAGCCGTCGTATCCTTGCCGAAAATGAGAAAATCCGGAAGGTCGTTCAGACCCTCATGGACGGCACTTTCGGTCAGAATGAAGATGTCCGTGAACTGTATGACGCTTTGACTGAGGGTGCAAGCTGGCATGAACCTGACCATTATTATGTACTTGGTGATATGCAAAGTTATTGTGATACCAAAATTCAGGCTCTCAAGGATTATCAGTCCGACCGCATGGAATTTGCCCGCAAACAGTGGCATAATATCTGCAATGCAGGAAAATTCAGCTCTGACAGAACTATCCGTGAATATGCAAAGGAAATCTGGCAGATTGAACCTGTTAATTTTGAATAATTGTTCCCTGCGGAATCATTGAGGAGATATATACCATGAATCAATATGATGTAAATAACTATGATGTTATCATTGCCGGAGCTGGTGCGGCTGGTCTTTATGCCGCTTCCAATCTTCCGGAAACTGCTAAAATCCTCCTTCTGACAAAACGTGAACTTGGTCTCTGCAATACTGCCCTTGCACAGGGCGGTATTGCCGGAGTATATAATTCACCGGAGGACAAAACTTCTTTGCATGAAAATGATACCTATATTGCAGGCGGTTTCCAAAATAATCACAAAACTGTCCATATGCTTGTGGAAGAAGCCGCTCAGGATATCGGGAAAATTATTGAATGGGGTGTGGATTTCGATAAAAAAGAGGACGGCGATTATCACCGTACATTGGAGGGCGGTCACAGCAGACGGCGCATTTTTCACCATAAAGATACAACCGGAAAAGAAATTGCTGAAAAACTCCTTGCTCATGTCCAGACTCTTCCCAATGTCGAAATCTGCGCAAATACCCTGCTTTGTGATGTAAAAAAGACAAAGACCGGATTTTCTGCGCTCCTTATGCATGATGATGAATACCGGACTGTCAACAGCCATTTCTTCATTATGGCAACTGGAGGTATCGGCAGAGTATATGAATTTACTACCAATTCCGCTATTGCAACCGGTGACGGTATTATGTTCGCTTATAATATGGGGGCTATGATTCGGGGGCTGAGCTTGATTCAGTTCCACCCGACCGCTTTCAATAACCGCCATACCCGTGAATGCTTCCTCATTTCTGAGGCTGTTCGTGGTGAAGGTGCTTATCTGCTTAACTGCGACGGTGAACGCTTCATGCAGAGATATGACGACCGCCTTGAACTTGCGCCCCGTGATGTGGTTTCTAATGCGATTGTACTTGAAAGCCGTCGGACAGGTTCGGACGAATTCTATCTTGATATTTCCCACGAAAATCCCGAAGTCGTCAAAAACCGCTTCCCCATGATTTACAATAATCTGCTTGAACAGGGCTATGATATGACAAAAGACAGAATTCCAATTTATCCTTGTCAACATTACCTGATGGGCGGTATTCAGGTCAGCCCTGAATCCAGAACAAGGGTTGCTGGTCTGTATGCCTGCGGTGAATGCTCTAATACTGGTGTACACGGAAATAACCGCCTTGCAAGTAATTCCCTCTTGGAAGCTTTGGTATTCTCTCGTCATGCTTCACAGGACATCACTAAAAAAATGGCTCACCTTGCGGAAAAGCGTTTCGAAACAGCCGAATTTGACCCTCATCAGGATTCTGAACCTGTTCCGCACGGAATCCGCACTCAATTGCGCCATATCTTACAGGAAAGCTATTTCGTCAAGCCTAATGCTGAAAAAATTCAGGAGAATTTCGGGAAAGTCTGCGAAATTCTGCATCAGCTCGAAGATGGTAATTATAAGGTCAATTATGACTATGTAGAAGCACGTTCCACGGCAACTATCGCTTTTCTGATTCTGAATGAAGCCCTTGTGGAAGAGAAAGGAGTTTAATCATGCAGTTACTGCAAAGTTATATTGATTCTATTATCAATACCGCACTTGAAGAAGATATTCATTATGTGGATGTTACCACGGATTATCTCATTCCGGATGGTCATGTGTCTGATTCCTATTACATCGCAAAGGATACTGGTGTTTTGTGCGGTATCGAAATCGCAAAACGTGTGTTTGAATTGGTCGGCGGTGGGGTGACTTTCTCTGAATGCCTCAAAGACGGCGACAAGGTTCAAAAAGGCGACATCATCGCCAGAATGCACGGAGATACTAAAACCCTGCTCAAAGGCGAACGAACCGCCCTCAATATCTTACAGCACCTTTCCGGTATCGCCACTGCTACTAATCACTGCGTGGAACTCGTAAAGGGGACAAATGCTAAAATTACCGACACCAGAAAAACCCTCCCTTGTCTGCGGAGACTGCAAAAGTATGCTGTCACTGTCGGTGGTGGATATAATCACCGCTATAACCTTTCAGAGGGGGCTATGCTCAAAGATAATCATATTGATGCTTATGGCGGTATCGTTCCGGCTGTGACTGAACTCCGGAAGAAAATCGGACATATGACTAAAATTGAAGTGGAAGTCCGGAATCTTGACGAACTGGAACAGGCTCTCAGTGTAAATTGTGAGATTATTATGCTCGACAATATGAGCTGTGAAGATATGAAGACTGCTGTTTTTTTGACAAATGGTCGGGCTTTGCTGGAAGCTTCCGGCAATGTTACAGAGGAAAATATTGCTTCTATTGCTGAAACTGGTGTGGATATTATTTCACTCGGCGCATTAACTCACTCTGTCAAATGCTTCGATATTTCGATGAGATTTGAAAAATAAGGAGAACAAAAATGAGACAACAACGAAATATTTCCCTTTTGCTTGTGGGATGCTTATTGTTTGCTTCATTCACAGGATGCGGAAAAAAACAGGCGGAAAGCTCTCAGGAAACTGTTTCAGTAAATGACAGCTCCTCCGCAGTTGAACAGACAACCAAAGAAAGTATTCCCCTTAAAGATGCTTCCCCCTCTTCTGACCCTAAAATGGTGATTACTATTGATACTGTCGAAATTTCAGAAGAAGAACTCAAAGCACAGGATTATATTGTCACTTTACATGTCAATCTTGAGAAAAATGCGGGGATTAGCTATTCTGAATGGGGGCTTTCCTATGATGAACGCTGTGAAGTGATGGCTGATACAGACGGTTTAAGTTATAATACTGTCTATGCATTCAGTGAAAGCAAGCCTTTTCTCTGGACAGCTTGGAGCGGTGGGGCGCAAATCTCCACTTCTGAAAGTGCCATTCTCAATTTTAACATGAAACTCCCTGAGGATGCTACAACAGGCGATTTCTTCCCTGTCAAGTATGAAAGCGTTTCACTTGCTGATAAACCCCACAAATGGAGCGACGGCGAACATGATTGGGTTGCCTTGGATGCCGTTTCATGGAATGACGGCGGTGTGAAAGTTGTCGTTTCTGCTGATTGACTTTACCACAAATTAAAAAAATTATCACCCTGCTGTACGATAACGTGCAACAGGGTGAATTTTTTGCTCATCAGAAACTCCCAAAAGAGGGGTCGTAAGAATTGCCGTCAAAATAGGTGTCATCATCCTCAACTGTGGTGGAACGTCCAGTATTTTTAGAACTGGTACTTGCCTTAGCTCCTGAAAAATGGAAACTGCCTAACTTAATCACATTGTGTACAATGTCACTGTGTTCCTTTGGTACAATGTACCAGTGACCATTCACAACTACTGCATAACATCCTTCTGCTGCAACGTAATGAGGCTGTGCAACTTCAAGGAGCTTGCTCAATTCAGGGTATTTTGTGGCAAGCTGTGTATTATTTGCTGTGTCAAAGTAAAAATCCTGATATGCTGGAATGCCTTCTGCATCATCCTTGACGAAACAATCCCCAATGGTAGAACACGGAAAGTCAACTGATGCACATGAATAAGTGTCAGGCGCATAAATACGAATGTCAAGCGTGTTATAACGATAGTAGTCGGGAGAATATTCATCCTTGAACCGGTAACGCTGTGCAACGCTGAATTCTGCAAAGCCCCATGATTTCAGTAATTCGACTGTTTCAGTATCATTTTCATAAATGGGAACTCCACAAATCATGCCGAATAATTTCGCTGTCCGCATGGATTCAGGGGTTGCGTCTGCAACATCACGACCATACGCAGAAGCCAGCTTTTTCAGGTCTGCTTCTCCGTTGATGGTCTTATTCTGCACAGGGTGGCTGTCCTCATAACTGCTGTAACGGTTGCAATCAATGTCGGGGTCATAGTACATACAAAGAGACAGACTGGAGGGAATATACTGCCCCATACCTTTGGAATCATACTGTGAATATTTATTTCTGGTGCGAGAGTTCATTAAATTTTCCATTGCTTCCCCATACAGCGATGTACCCATGAAAATTTCATGGAAATGCTGTAATTCGTCAACACTAGCATAATAACGGCGGTGAATGGTCGAACCAGTGATAGTATAGTAAGTGATTTGAATTTCAGAAGTTTGGGTATAATCAAAATGGTAATTTTCCGGTTCTTTTGCAATCTGCTCCCAAGTTGTGTTTTCCTGCCAGTTGGCACGGTTTTCACCACTGTAGGAGCTGACCGGAATTTTCGTTTCATATCTTTCAGCGATATTGGTACTGTAATATAATTTTGAAAGTCTCTGCTCTATCATCTTATTATCAATAACTTTAGTACCTGCATAATATTTAAGCGACGAATCAGAATCTTTTCTAAGCGAAATGAAATTCCGGTGCTGTTCCGTGACTGCCTTGATAATGTCATGGTCAGTATATTCCAGCTCAATTTCATATCCGCTTGAAGGACTGGATTGTAAATTCACCTTGACAGAGCTGACTGTGGCTGGTGCTGGCACATAATTCACTCTTCCAAATATCCCTGTTTCAACACAAAGATAGAAAAATCCAATTGTCACCCCAACTGTCACAATGTAAGTAATGATGGATACCCAGAAACGCCTGAACCCTCTCTTCCTGACAACTTCCATGATAAAATATACAATCGCTGAAAACATCAGTGCAGGCCCTACGACATCTACATCCAACAGACACAAAATCAAAACTGTAACCAGTGTCAACATGATGTAATATGTCCCTATGTATACAAACGGCTGACCAACTGCTTCCGCTTTTCTGCGCTTGTATAACTGCCATGCTCCTGCTAACATGACGGCGGTCAATGCCAATATACAGAAAATCCATCTGATGTAAGTCGGGAATAATTCATGCATTGTCGTTTGCGTTGCGTGTGCGTTTGCATAATAGGAATGATAACCACCTGTCGCATTTTCAAGATTATCTGCAAGCATATAAATTAAATAAATCAATCCTCCGACTGGTGACGTGTACCCGATTGTCTGCCATGAGTATTCAAAATCAATGCTTGCACTGCTGGTTACAACTGCCAGTACTGCCGCCATTGTTCCCGGAATTAAGCCGTTTAACAGGAAATTCGTGTAAATGCTTTCAAACAATGTTCCACAGCATACTGTCACTAATGTGCTCAATGTGAAAAACATCAGCATCAGGGCGAACAATCCAATTGTTGCATAAAGATAATATTTGACGATAACACTCAAAACCAGACCATCATCAATGTAGGTAGAATCAAAATTGACAAAGCTCCCTAATACCAATATTTCAATCAGTCCTACCACACAACTGACCAGATAGGGAAGCCCATAAAATCCCAGCCCTCCCAGATAATCTGAGAAAAATCGCTGTGTGCCTGTCAATGGCAACGAATACAACATATCTACTTTCGGTTTGCTGTGCAGTTCCGTGAATGAGTGAATTGCTGAAAACATCCCCATTGCAACGGAAACGCTTAAACAGAAGAAGCCAATTGCAGCATATAACTCTGCATTATCTGTCGAAAAACTAACAAAATCTTCGTTCTGGTGCGTGTTCTCAATCAGTTCCAACATCATGAATAATACTATCATCGGCACACCTAATAATTCCAGAATACACGTCACTATTGCAAACTTCTGATTCTGTTTGATAACTCTCAGACCGTTCCGGAATGGGAATGCCTTAGTCGAAAATGTTGCTGTCATAACCCAATCCCTCCAATTCGTAAATAAATATTTCCTCCAGTGTCAATGGTATCAAATCTGCCAATACAGGATGATACGGCGCAAGGGCATTATTTATCTCTTCTTCTGTGCCTTTGATGATGATATGATAAATGCTCTGCTTCTTGTCAAAATGCAGAATTTCCATCCCTTTAAAGTCTTCCTGCGTGTATACTCTTTCTTTGTCAGCAAAGGCAACCTGTACTTTGTGTACTGCGCCTTTCAGAGAATCCAACTGCCGGTTGAAAACTATTTTCCCATGATGGAGTAATGCTGCTGTGTCACACATTTCGTTGATTTCTTTCAGGTTGTGGGACGAAATCACAACTGTCAACCCTCGCTCACACATGGCATCTACTAACATTCGTTTAACAATAATTCTCATGGTGGGGTCTAATCCGTCAAAGGCTTCATCTAATAATAAATACGGGGTACAGCAGGCAATTCCAATGATTACAATTGCCTGACGCTTCATTCCCTTGGAATATGTACTGATTTTCTTTTTTCTTGGGAGCTGAATCATCCCTTCCAGCTTCTCAAAGATTTCTTCCGAAAAATTCGGGTAGAACTGCTGGTAAAATTTTTTCAGCTGGTCAAGCGTGTAACCCGCAAACTGCACTGTTTCATCATTGATGAAAAATACTTTCTGTTTGGCGGAAACGTTGTCATAAACATCTTCATCATCAATGATAACCCTTCCTTCTTCGGGTTTGTAAATTCCGCTGAATAATCTCAATATCGTGGACTTTCCTGCACCGTTTGAACCTAACAGCCCGAACGCTGTCCCCTCCGGAATATCCAAATCTACCCCATCCAGTGCCTTGAAATCCCCGAACGCTTTCACCGTTCCTCGTAACTGCATCATATCTCTTCTCCCCCCTGTAACAATGTCGTCAATCGTTTTTCTAATACCTCGCCTGTCAATCCCGATTCCAGCGCATGTCTGACCGCTGTGTCAAAATCAACTAACAACTTTTCCTGCGCCTGCAATAAATCCGGCTTCGCTATGAAACTTCCCCGACCTGCTACTGAACACACAATTCCGTCACGCTCTAACAGGGAATATGCCTTTGCAACAGTATTCGGATTTACGTGCAGTTCCATTGCCAAACTCCGCACACTGGGGAGCTGTTCGCCTTCCTGCAATACCCCTTTCAGAACCAGTTCCACCGTTTTCCGATAGAGTTGCTCATATATGGGAATACGGCTCATCAAATCCACTTCAAACATTCGCCACCCTCCTTTCTGTACTAACTATATTAGTACACTTGTATTATAGCATAATTACAGCACTTTGTCAAGGGAAAATAAAATATTTTTCCAAATTGATAGATTTGTTACTTTCATTTCGCAGTAATGATAGACAACCAAATAAAAAAATCCCCCTTGTTGAAGGGGGATTTTTGAATCAAATCACTGTTTCAGCAGAGCCTTTTTCAACAGGCTTAAATCAATCACGTTGACAATATTATCACCGTTCAAATCGGAGATTTTCGGGAGGGCTGTTCTGGAAAGAATGCCTTTTCTGACCTGAATCACGTCCACAACAGAAAGTTTTCCGTCTCCGCTAATGTCGCCCATCACATCAGAAATAAACGTGTCCCCGACTGTGCGGAATTCATAGCCGTATTTTTCAGCATATGCCTGAGCGGTTGAATTTTCATAGCCGTAAATGATACCGCCAAATTGATAATTGTTTTCGTAGGCTGAATTAAAAATGGTCATCTGATTATCGAAAATTTCACAATCAGGATTCAGGAACGTGACAGATTTCAGATTTTCGCACCAAGTCAAAGAACAACTCACATACTGCACATTTTCGGAAAAAGTAATATTCTCAAGTCCGGAAAAGCCCAGCATATCAAATGGTATTTCTGTGATGGTGTCCGGAATTGTAATCTTTTTCAGGTTACGGCAATTTGCAAAAATACCGTCCCCCATTTCCGTCACAGAATCCGGAATATTGACTTCTTTCAGATTTTTGCAGGAGGAGAAACAATTATTCCCTAATGTGGTGACAGTTTCCGGAATGACAATATTTTCAAGAGAAAAGCACCCCATAAAAGCACCATGTTCAATCGTGGTGAGGTGTTCCGGAAAATTGAAATTCTGCAAAGAACGGCAACTCTGAAATAATTCTTCCGGAATGGCGGTCATATTGTCAGGAAGTTCCGCTGTTTCCAAATCAGCACAATCATAGAAAATATTTTTACCAAATTCTGTGACCGTCTCGGGAATTGAAACTGCTTTCAGACCTGTCGAAGCAAACGCAGAATTCCCGATAGAAGTCAGACTCTCCGGAAATTCAATTTCAGTCAGATTGGAACAGCAAGCAAATGCACCTGCTTCAATTGTAGTCAGAGTATCGGGTAAAATCACGGTGGAAAACTCTTCCCAGCGGAAAGCCATTTTTCCAATGGAAGTCACAGGCAAGCCGTCAATTTCGTCTGGAATTTCAACTGTCTGGAAAGTATGTTTTTCAAAACCAGATGGACTGTCAAAACCAGTCATTTCGATATGGTCACCGTGGTTCAGATAAGTAAAGCCGTTGTAAATCTGCTCAATGGGTTCTGATTCTTCTGCATGAGCTGTCAGGGGGCAAAAACTGCACAACATCCCCAATACAAGCAAAATCGCTGAAAATCGCTTTTTCATTGTTCATCATCCTTTCATTGTTGGTGATATTCCTATCATATATTACATACGAATTGAAATATTGATAAACAATGAACAAATTATCAATTTTTGATGAATTTTCAGGAAATGTATTCTCTCACATGGAGGGGGATGCCTAAAATATCCGCTTGTTTTTGGGCTTCTGCGATTTCGTCAGGGGTAATCACATCTACTACTGTAAATATCACCTCTGCGCCCGCTTCTTTGCAACGCTTCGCAAAATCAAGCATGGTGTCAAAGGCATTATCCGGCATTCCCTTTGGTCTGGTGACACGGTTATAAACGGCAGAA
>OCVV011344604.1_pt1 | contig 11906 bp, 9 predicted proteins | sample 1539721 | NCBI WGS metagenome assembly OCVV01 (sample SAMN02144230, study PRJEB22623) | gut metagenome | biome: sheep rumen | host: Ovis aries | place: New Zealand | reverse complement strand
GGCGGAAACATTCAGCTTGACCTTCTTGCAGCCGCAGGCAACAGCACGGTCGACGCCGCGCTTGTTCGGGATCAGCGCGCGGAGCTGGACGCCGGGGATCTCTCCGCCGATCGCCTTGAAGACATCGTCGGTGTTGGCCATCTGCGGGACCTTGACCGGATGCATGAAGGAACCGACCTCAATAACCTTGAAACCGGCATCAACGAGACCGCGGAGGATCTCTACCTTCTGATCAGTGGTCAGGATGGTGGGCTCGTTCTGGAGTCCGTCGCGCAGGCCGACCTCGCAAAGAGTGATGGAAGACGGGTGGTTCATAGCTGTTTCCTCCTTAATTATGAATGGAATAGCAGATTCTGAAGACTTTTCCGGCGGTTTTTCCGTCCGTACTATGCATTAAGTATAGTCTCGCGGACAGAGGATAATCCAATAGATTTTATCTATCCAATTGATGAAAAACATACATAATGCGGGGTTTGCGGGACGATGATGGGATACAAACGATGAATTATGAATAAAATTGATTATTCATGAACGATTTCGATGGATATATGAAAAACCGCCATTTGACGGTTGTGCATAATTTCAATTATGATTATGTCAGAAAAAATATGATTGAACAATTTGCACATTGAATTGTTCCTGCAGAAATACAAGGCGTCCCGGATTCATAAAACTGTTTTCAAATTGCTGTGAAGATTCTCATCAATAAGGAGGAAAACCTATGGCAAAGAAATTTTCCCTCGCATATCTGACCATTCCGGGTGTAAACCCGATGGATCAGATCCGGATCGCAAAAGAGTGCGGTTACGATTATGTAAGCCTCCGCACGATCCCGATGCATCTTCCGGGAGAGCCCGAGTTCCTGCTGGACAAGGATCCGGAACTGTTCGAGGCGACGAAAAAGGCACTGAAGGAATATGACATGCCGCTGATGGACATCGAGCTGGCCCGGGTCCGTCCGGATCTTGACATCGACGAGTATGAGCCGGCTTTCGAGAAGGCTGCAGAGCTCGGCGGAACCGACGTCCTGGGCAGCGTCTGGACCAGAGACAAGGCTTTCTATATTGAGAAGGTCGGAAAGATCTGCGAGATGGCGAAGAAGTACGGCCTGAAGTACAATGTGGAGTTCCTTCCCTGGGCAGGCGTCCGGAACCTTCAGGAAGCCATCACCCTGGTCGATACCGTCGGCGCTGACAACCTTTACATCATGGTCGACACCCTTCACGCAGGACGCGCAGGCGTGACCGGCGCCGAGCTGGCCCGCACCCCCCGGAAGTACTTCAACTTCATCCATCTCTGCGACGGACCGGCCGGCCCGGACGGAGACGTTGTCCTGGACAACATCAAGGACGACCTGATGCTCTACACCGCGAGAGAGGCCCGCTTCTATGTGGGCGAGGGAGATATCGACATCGCTTCCATGATCAAGGGCATGCCGGACATCCCGCTTTCCATCGAGCTTCCGCACCTTGCGCATATCAAGGAATTCGGCGTCCAGGGCCACGCTCAGAGATGCCTGGATACCGCGAAGGCTTACTTCAAGGCCAACGGAATCGAGTAATTTCATTTTTGGTTCTTAACGGGGATTTGACGGGAATTCCCGCTGGAATATGCAGCTGAAAAAATATCAGAGGAGGAAGGTTGCGTTTATGAATGTCAATATCGATACCAAATTCATCACGCTGCTCGGAGATCCGCTTCGCCAGTCCTTTGCTGCCAGAATGCAGAATAAGGGTTACGAGGCCGCAGGGCTCAACATGCTCTATTTCTACACTGAGACCGGCAACGAGCACCTCGGCGACATCGTCAACGGACTTCGTTACATGAACTTCGCAGGGTTCGCGGTAACGAAGCCGAACAAGATCGAGGTCCTGAAGTATCTTGATGAGCTGGATCCGCTGTGCGAGAAGATGGGCTCCAGCAACACTGTTGTCAAGACTCCTGAAGGAAAGCTGAAGGGCTACAATACGGACGGCGTCGGATTCTACACTTCCATCACGGAAGAGGGCGGGATCAAGGCGAGCGAGTGCGTGTTCTTCTGCTTCGGTGCCGGCGGTGCAGGCCGCGCGATGTGCTCAGTTCTGGCTTACTACGGCGCACGCAAGATCTACATCACCGACTTCTATCCGGAGTTCGCACAGTCCCTGGTCGATGACATCAACAAGAACTTCGCTCCGGTCGCGGAATTTGTCCCGAAGGGCGATTTCTCCAAGATCGCTGCCTGCGATGTCGTCCTGAACGCCAGCGGAATCGGCATGGGATCCCATATCGGCGAGAGCCCGATGCCGAAGGAAGAGATGAAGTCCAGCCAGCTGTACTTCGATGCCTGCTACAACCCGGCCAAGACCCAGTTCCTGCTGGATGCGGAAGCCTGCGGCGCAAAGATCATGAACGGTCTCGGCATGTCCCTGTATCAGGGCGCGGCTCAGATCGAGCTCTGGACCGGCGGCAAGGCCCCGGTGGAAGCGATGAGACAGGAACTTCTCGACATCATCGCCGGAAAGTAAAACTGCAGATATTCAAGAACCTTTAAGGAGGCTGTCTATGATTAAATGGTTGGATGAGCATATGGAGGAGACCTTCCTGGTCGTCTGCCTCGTCCTCATCGCCTGCATCAGTATGATCCAGGTCATCGTACGTAAGATACCGTTCCTGTCATCCCTGCAGTGGGCGGAAGAGTTTGACCGTTTCATGTGGATCTGGTCCGTGTTTATATCCCTGCCTTATACCATCCGGATGGGCAACATGCTCCGCGTGAACGTCCTTTTGGACCTTATGCCCCATGTCATGAGAAAGACCCTGAGCCTGATCGTCGATGTTATCGTCATGCTCTCCATGGCTCTTCTCTGCTACCATTCTTACGGCGTCATCTTCGGGCCGAAGGGCATCATGTCTTCCGGAGAGCTTTCTCCCGCTATGAGATGGCCCATGTGGATCGTCTATGTGTTCATGCTGATCGGATTCGGACTCGGAACGCTCCGCGGCATCCAGATGATCATCATCCACGCGAAACACTTCAATGAGAAAGAGCTTACCGCGATCGAGCAGACCATGAAGGATGCCGAAGAGGAAGCTAAGGCTGTGAAAGGAGGAGAAGCATAATGGCTGCGATGATGGTTTTTGTGGTCTTCCTGGTCGGAATTGCTTTATCCATCCCGATCGGCGTGTCCATGATCCTCGGTTCTGTTGCTCCGATCATGCTGGTGGGTAAGGGCGGTACCATTGTTCAGCTGCTGAACAACACCTTCTCCGGCGCAAACTCCACCCCGATCCTTGCGGTCCCGCTGTTCATTCTCGGCGGTGTCATCATGGCTGAGGGCGGTATCTCCAAGAAGCTGTTCAACTTCTTCGCATACTTCGTCGGAAGATTCCCGGGCGGCGTCCCCTGTGCAGTCATCATGACCTGCCTGTTCTACGGCGCGATCTCCGGTTCCGGCCCCGCAACGACTGCAGCAGTCGGCGCGATGTGCATCCCGTTCATGGTCAGCCTCGGATATGACAAGGTGTGGTCCGCAGGTCTGATCTCGGTCGCAGGCGGTCTCGGCGTTATCATCCCGCCGTCCATCCCCTTCGTCCTGTATTCCCTGGCCACCGGCGTTTCCACCGGCGCCCTGTTCCTCGCAGGTATCATCCCGGGCATCCTGATCGGCGGCTTCATGATGATCTACGCTGTCTTCTACTGCATCACCAAGGGTGAGGACAGAAACCTGATCAAGGCGAAGATGACTGAGCTTTCCGTCAACGGCTTCGGCGCCCTGTTCAAGGATTCCTTCTGGGCTCTGCTCTGCCCGATCATCGTCCTCGGCGGTATCTACGCAGGCTTCGTTACCCCGACTGAGGCAGCTACGGTCTCCGTGTTCTACGCGGTCATCGTTTCCCTGTTCATCTACAAGTCCATCCAGTTCAACGACATGTACCGGTTCCTGTGCGCGGCGGTCAAGACCTACGGCGGTCTGGCATTCGTCCTTGCGTTCGCAACCGCGTTCGGCCGCGTGCTGTCCCTGACTAAGGCTACCAAGGTGGTCCAGGACTTCATCCTCGGAAACTTCCACACCAGCTTTACGGTCCTGACTGTCTGCGTCATCGTCTTCCTGATCCTGGGCATGGTCATGGATACCGGCCCCGCCATCATCATCCTGGCTCCGGTGCTTCTGCCTGCAGTTATGGGTCTCGGCGTCGATGATGTCCACTTCGGTGTTATTCTGGTCTGCTGCCTGTCCATCGGTCTGGCAACCCCGCCGTTTGGTCTGGATATGTTCGTCGCAGGAAACCTGGCGCAGTGCCCGCCAATGGATGTCGCGAAGAAATCCGTGCCCTTCATTGTGGCCTTCCTGATTGCCCTGGCGATGATCGTCTATATCCCGGCAGTCAGCCTTGCGCTGCTCGGCCGCGTCTGAACGTGACAGAAGAGTGTGCCTTATAAGGGCGCGTTCTTCATAAAGGATTCAAAATTGTTTCCGGTGTTTTTCCTTGCGAAACTCTGCCGGAGAAGCTAAAGTGGTTTGCACGGGGACCCGGCGCTGCCGGGCCCCCGGGGAAACATATTTTTCATCATTTTCTTAATCAGAGGAGGAAAAGTAATGAAACTCAACAAAATCGTAGCTCTGACACTTGCAGGCGTTATGGCAGCATCCCTTGCAGCTTGCGGCGGCAGCAAGCCGGCTGAGACCACCGCAGCGGCAGCTCCGGCAGCAGCTCCGGCAGCAGCTCCGGCAGCAACCGAAGCAGCAGCTCCGGCAGCCAGCGGTGACTATTCCGCACTTGACGACGTGGAACTGATCCTTGCGGATACTTCTTCCAACGGCGCAGCTCTTCAGCAGTTCAACGAGGCTCTGGCAAAGAACGTTGACGCTATCACCGGCGGAAAGCTGACCCTGGACTATCACGGCAACGGCGACCTCGGCGGCGACGCTGACCTGATCCGTCAGACCCAGTCCGGCGACATCGACATTGTCGGTTCCCAGATCGCTCCGCTGGTCTCCTTCGTTCCGGAGATGGCAATCTTCGACCTCCCGATGGTTTTCGCAAAGTATGACGGCGCGAAGATCGACTCTGTCCTGAACGGCGACGGCGAGACCCACAAGGCGATCGTTGCAGCTTATGAGGCTGCCGGCCTTCATCCGCTTGGCTTCCTGCAGAACGCAACCTATCGTCTGACCACCTCCAACACCGAGCTTAAGGACCTTGCTTCCTTCAAGGGCCTGAAGATCAGAACCATGGAGAACGCGAACCACATGGCATTCTGGAGCGCGATCGGCGCAGAGCCCACCCCGCTTGCATGGGGCGAAGTCTACATCTCCCTGCAGAACGGAACCATCGACGCAGAAGAGAACGCAGCTGATACAGTTGCCGGCGCAAACTTCCAGGAAGTCCAGAAGTATCTTGCATTCACGAACCACATCCTGTACTGCAACCAGCTTGCGATCAACAAGGATAAGTGGGAATCCCTTGATCCGGCTTACCAGGCTGCTCTTGAAGAGGCTATGGCTATGACTCTGGCTGACATGAGCGCAAAGCTGAAGGATATCGATTCTTCCAACAAGAAGGCGCTGGAAGAGAAGGGCATGACCATGATCGAGTATCCGGATTCCTTCTATGATGAGGTCCTTGCACTTGACGGTGTCAAGGCTCTGTATGCAGAGATCGACAGCAAGGTCGGCGGACTTGGAACCACCCTTCAGGAAGAGCTGGCGAAGTAATATCAGCCTTACACGGACGGTGAAGGCCACAGTGCCTTCACCGTCTTTTAAAAAAGACAGACTGGAGAAGCAATGGATACCGCGCGGCAGACAAAGGCCTACGGGCTGATCTTCATCACCTTCTTTATCTGGGGCAGCGTCTATGTCGCAGGAGGAATCGCAGGAAACGGCATGCCGTCTTTCCTGGTCGCAAGTCTGCGGTGCCTGATCTCCATGATCCCGCTCTGGCTGATGTCGGCGAAATGTTTCCCGATCAGGATCGAGCGGGAAGACATGAAATACTTCTTCATTATCGGTTTTCTCGGTTATTTTGTAACGATCCAGTCGATCCAGCTGGGCATCCTGCTGACAGGCTCCAGCATGGCGTCCCTGATCAATGCACTGACGCCGGTGGCGGTCACGATCCTGGCGGCACTGATCCTGAAAGAACGGATCACTCCGGTGAAGATCCTCTGTCTTGTACTGGCGCTGGCAGGGACCTTCGTCATTACGTCGGGTGCCTCGACCCAGGGAGAACTCTTCGGTGTCCTGGCAGTCCTGGCGGGAGTCATATCTTTCGGGACTGCGTCTGTACTGATGCGGAAGGTCACTGCGAAGTATCCTCCGGTGGTCGTGACGACAGTCTCCATGACGCTGAGCCTGATCTTCAACATCCCGGTGGCGGTCGCAAGCGCACTGACGCAGCCGGTCCATCCGAATGCGGCCGGCATCATTGCACTTCTTTATCTCGGATTCGTGGGATCCGGCCTGGGCCAGGTCACCTGGACCAGAGCGCTTTCCATACTTCCGGCAAGCACATGTTCCCTGTTTTATCCCTTGCAGCCGCTGTTTTCCGCACTGCTCGGCGCGCTGCTGCTGCATGAAACCTTCAAACCTGCGTTTTTTGCGGGACTGGTCCTGATTTCACTGGATGTAGTCCTTAACACCCTGGAGACAAGAAGACAGGCAGAGGGGAAATGAATCTACAGTGGTTATACTATTTTGATACGATCGCGGAACTGGAGCATTACACCAAGGCGGCGGAAAAACTCCATGTGAGCCAGTCTAACCTGAGCCATGCCATCAAGGAGCTGGAGAACGAAGTCGGCGCGGAGCTGTTTGAGCGGAAGGGAAGAAATATCAAACTGTCGAAGTACGGTGAGATTTTTCTTCCGTATGTCAGACAGACACTGAACTCCCTGGAGACCGGTGTGTCAACGCTCAAGGAATATATCGATCCGAATGTCGGAACGATCGTCCTCGCGGGCTTTCAGTCGCTGGGACAGTTTTCAACGGACCTGATGGTAAGGTATCAGTCGGAAACGAATCGTCTGGACGTTCAGTTCCAGTACAGTTCGGAAATCTGGAACCGCCTTTCGGATATGCTTCACACGGGAGAGATCGATCTCGCGCTGGCTACGAGAATGGACGGCGACTGGGTGGGCGCGGATTTCATCGGCATGCACCGTCTGGTCCTGCTGGCACCGAAGGGTCATTCCCTGGCCTCGGAAAACGGTGTTCAGCTGAAGGATCTTGACGGGGTCAATTTTATCGGGTTTGACAGTACAAGCCAGATCCGGTCACAGCTGGACCGCGTATTCCGTTCCAGAAACATCTTTCCCAACATTGCTGCAGAGACGCAGAATGACCAGATCGTATATGGTCTTGTGGCGGCAGGCCGCGGGGTATCGATCGTTCCGGAACCGCTTACGGGAGCTCCGTACAATACCGTGATCGTCCCGATCCGCGACAATATTCCGGAGCGCCGGATCTACCTGCAATGGAACCGGAACCGGTACATGTCTCCGGCAGCAAAGTATTTCCGCGACTACATCGTGAGAAGCGGGGATGTTTTTGATCAGTATAGAAAACAGCACAACCTGATCTGATTTATGACCGGCCTGGGCCGGATTGTAAATAGAAACCATTATTTTAGAAGTAGGAGGGATTTCCATGGCAAAGAAACTTGTTGCTGAATTGATGGTGGAGTACCTTGAGCGCCGCGGCGTAGAGTACGTTTTCGGCCTTTGCGGACATACCGTCATCGGAATGCTGGACGCAATGTCCCGCGCGAAGACTCTGAAGTACATCTCCAACCGCCACGAGGCTGTTGCCTCCACCGCAGCTGATGGCTATGCACGCGTCACCAATAAGGCATCTGTTGTTATGTGTCACCTCGGACCCGGCATCACCAACGTTCTGACCGGTGTTGCGAACGCTGCATTTGACTCCATCCCGATGGTCGTCATCGCGGGCGATGTCCCGAGCTACTATTATGGCAAGCACCCGCACCAGGAAGTCAATATGCACGGGGACGCTACCCAGTACAAGTTCCTTGAGCCGGTCTGCAAGAGAGTCTGGAGACTGGATGATGTCGAGGCTCTTCCGGAGATCATGGACAAGGCATTCCGCCTGGCAGAGTCCGGCCGTCCGGGCCCGGTCCTGATCGACATCCCGATGGATCAGTTCTCCCGCGAGCAGGAAGAGTATCTCTGGGAGCGCACCAAGCACGATTCGCACATCACCTGCAAGCCGGCACTGGATCCGGCAGCCGCAAAGGCCATCGCTGAGAAGCTGGTCAACGCGAAGCACCCGATGCTTCACGCCGGCGGCGGAATCATCCTTGCGCAGGCTTCCGAGGAGCTGGCTGCACTGGCTGAGTTCCTTGACATCCCGGTTTCCCGTACGCTGATGGGCCAGGGCTGCATCTCCGATACCCATCCGCTTCTTGTCGGACAGACCGGTTTCTGGGGCCTGGAGTTCACCCACTCCCTGACCAACAATGCTGACGTCATCCTCGGCCTCGGCACCCGTTTCGCAGAGGCTGACAGCTCCTCCTGGTACCAGGGCGTGACCTTCACCCCGGCGAACACCGAGTTCCTTCAGATCGACATTGAGCCGTCCGAGATCGGCCGCAACTATCCGGTGGCCATCGGCGCAGTCGGCGACCTCAAGATCGGCCTGAAGCAGATCCTTGAGGAAGTGAAGAAGATCTGCCCGGAGGGCAAGAAGAATCCGGAGCTCCGCGCAGCGATCGCGAAGGCAAAGGCAGACTTCAAGAAGTCCAACGAAGCCATCTCCAATGACAGCCGCTTCCCGATGACTCCGCAGCGCATCCTGAAGGATGTCAAGGAAGTCATTCCGGAGGATGCTCACATCTTCACCGATGTCGGCTGGAACAAGAACGGTGTCGCCCAGGAGTTCGACGTTACTGTCCCGGGCACCATCCATCACTCCTCCGGTCTTGCGACCATGGGCTTCGGTGCATCCGCAGTCCTCGGCGGCAAGGTCGCTGCTCCGGACAAGATCTGCATCGCTCTGATCGGCGACGGCGGCTTCGGTGTCAACCCGACCTGCCTTGCAACTGCTGTTGAGCAGGGCATCGCATGCACCTGGATCGTCATGAACAACTCTGCATTCGGAACCATCGCAGGCCTTGAGAATGCTAACTATGGCACGACCTTCGGCACGAAGTTCCATACGCCGGACGGCAAGACCTACAGCCCGAGCTGGGCAGGCGTCGCAGAAGCGTACGGCGTCGACGCTATCTGTGTCAAGAGCGCTGACGAGTTCAAGCCGGCACTTGAGAAGGCTATGGAAGCCAACAAGGCAGGCAAGCCGTTCCTGGTCGAAGCTCCGATGGAGAACATCGTTGTCCCGACCCCGGGCTGCTGGAACATCAACGATATCTACAGCCCGAACGAGCTGGTCAAGGAAGGCAAGCTGGTCCAGAACGAATACGGCCAGTTCGTCGCTCCGAGCCACAGCAAGTCCCACAAGGCACCGAACTGATCGAATCTGAACATCCTGTCATTCCTTAATTAAGAAAGGGGGCTGCAGCATTAAGGTAATTGTCTTTGAAAGACCTTATTGCGGCAGCCCCCTGTTCAGTTATCAGGGCAAAAAAGGATCCGGGAAACGGCCGGGTCAGGCCGTTTCCCGGATGTTCTGTAGTATGCAGGTTTCAGCCGGGAGAAGATGAGGCAAATTCCCGGACGATCAGGTTCCGGACCTGCTGGGCCGGCGGCGTCAGCGGGCGGGAACGGTCCCAGGAAAGATAGACCGTGCGGACAAATTCCCGTGCCTCGTCCGAAATCGGGATCGCACAGACGCGTTCGGTCTTCATTGCAGGGACGTCCGGCAGGATGGCGACGCCGAATTTCAGGGCGACGTACTGCAGGGCGGCGTTGCACTCCCGGACTTCAAAGACAACGTTCGGAATGACACCCCGGCGGGTGAAGATCCGGTCAGTCAGCATCCGCAGGCTGCTGGGTTTGTCCAGCATGACCATCGGCTCCCGCGCGAAATCATCGAATTCCACGGAGTGGCGTTTGGCCAGCGGGTGTTCGAAGGGAACGGCGAGATAGAGGGGCTGTTTCATGATCGTAATGGAATCCGCCCAGTCGTCCCGATGCGCGCAGAAAGCAAGGTCCAGTTCCCCGCGCTTCAGCTGGTTGAAGATATCAAAGGAAGTTCCTTCGGTGAACTGAAAGCGGATCCTGCTCGTATCGGAACCGTGATAGACTTTTTCCACCAGGGCGGGGATCAGAGAAGCGGAGATCGAATGGAAATAGCCGAGCTTCACGGACATCTGGGCAGTGCCGGAGATCTGCTTAAGCATTCCGGTCCCCTCATCAAGGAGATTCAGGGATTTCTGGACATAAGGAAGAAAGCGCTCCCCGGATTCCGTCAGGGTTATCTTCCGGTTCTTTTTGGTAAAGAGTTTTACGTCCAGTTCTTTTTCCAGTTCCCGGATCGAGTAGCTGAGCGTCGGCTGTGAGATATGCAGTTCTTCCGCAGCGTGTGTATAGTGCAGAACACGGGCAAGAACGGAAAAGTATTGAAGCTGCAGTAATGTCATGGCAAACTCCTTTCAACAGTGAGAAAAGTATATCATAAAACTGATGTATTTTGCTTGTTAATTGGTGTAATTTGCTCTTGTTTGGACAAAATGCACTGAATTTTAGGACGCAACGTCCAATATTTAGGGCTTGCCCGGAGTGTTTGCATGACGACTGTCAGATTTTGCGTATTATAGATGGTTTCTATCATCATTACAAAAACAACAAATTGGACTTGCTTATTTTGTCCTGATATAATCAACTCAGAAACAAGCAATACAGAAACAGGCATCGAAAAAGCATCGAAAAAAGCATCACAAAAAGCATCATTGATACAGGCAACAGGTAACAGGTTAAAAAAATCTTTAAAAAAAGGAGAACACTGTTATGGCACATGAAGTCACCCAGGAAGAGATCCAGATGATCGAAGAGATGGTAGCACGCGCCCGCGTTGCTGCTGATATCATCGCAACCTATGATCAGGCTCGCGTTGATAAGCTGATCCAGGCAGTTGGCGCTGCTGTCGTCAACATGAAGGTCTGGGCTCCGATCTGCGACGAAGCAGTTGATGAGACCGCTCTCGGCGATAAGGTCACCAAGAGAAACAAGAGAAACAAGATCAAGCTGATCCTCAGAGACTGCCTGCGCGCTAAGAGTGTCGGCATCATCGAGGAGATCCCGGAGAAGAACATCGTTAAGTATGCGAAGCCGGTCGGCGTCATCGCTTCCCTGGTTCCGACTACCAACCCGTGCCTTACCCCGGCTGGCCAGATCCTGTACGCGATCAAGGCTCGTGACGTCATCATCTGCAGCCCGCATCCGCGTGCAAAGAACACCACCAACAAGTGCATCAACATCATCCGTGAAGTCCTTGTCCGTGAGGGCGCTCCGGCTGACATCATCCAGGGCATCGAGAAGCCGTCCATCGCTCTTACCGCTGAGCTGATGAAGAGAGCTGACCTGATCATCGCTACCGGCGGACGGCCGATGGTCAAGGCTGCTTACTCCCAGGGTGTCCCGGCTTATGGTTCCGGCGCAGGAAACGCTACCGTCATCATCGACGATACCTGCAATACTCCGGAGTATCAGGCTGAGGCTGCTGAGAACACCAGAATTTCCAAGACTTCCGACTTCGGTTCCGGATGCTCCTGCGATGGAAACCTGGTTATCCACGAGTCCATCTATGACGCTTTCGTTGAGCAGCTGAAGGCTCACGGCGGCTACCTCTGCAACGATGAGGAAGCTGAGAAGGTCAAGAAGGTCATGTGGGATGAGACCGGACATCGTCTTCCGAACACCGTCGCTATCAGCCCGCAGAAGCTTGCTCTGACCGCCGGCTTCGAGGTCTCCGATGATGTCAAGTTCCTGATGGTCACCGGCGGCGGCA
>OCVV011333718.1_pt1 | contig 11906 bp, 9 predicted proteins | sample 1539721 | NCBI WGS metagenome assembly OCVV01 (sample SAMN02144230, study PRJEB22623) | gut metagenome | biome: sheep rumen | host: Ovis aries | place: New Zealand | reverse complement strand
GGCTTTGGGCGATCCATAGAATATTTCCATCGCATACGGTTTTATGCACTTCAAACGAATATTTGATCATTTTTTGCCTCTACAGATAGTTCCAGCAAAAATCTGCTAACCTGTTACAACTACAATATCGGCAAATGAACAAAAAACTTTAGCTTTCTTGCTGTTTGATATTTTTTGTTCCCCATGCCCCTTTAAATCCACTACCCCATAAGGCTCAACACACCCTGATCAGCCCAGGCAAGGATTGGCTGTCCCGCCCGGACAAGGATATTTGCGGAACTGACCTTATCCATCTCTTCCGTGAGATGAAACAGTATCTTATACATATTCTTACTGCTTAAGTCCGGCTTCTTTTCGTTGAGTTTTTATAAATTCGGATATTGTACTTATGATAAAAAATTCACCCTCTCAGGTATATGCTGCTTTGTATGCTCTTGTTCACAAGTGTCAATCTGTAATGGTGATTTAAATATAGTCAAAGATTCCCTGAATAGCGTCTGTAATATTAACTATATCAGGATAATGTATCCTACCGATCTTTGAATAACCCCTGACATTCAGATCAAGAAGCGTCATTTTTTCGCATTGCACACACCCGGTGATCTCTTCAGTTTTGATATGTATGTGTAACGGGCCTGCTTCTCCTTCTTCATATACAGGACAACCAATTATCTCCAAAGTCTGATTGAAGAAATCCTTACTGACAACAAGAACCGGTTTCTTGATATGCTCAATCTTAAGTATATCCCCCTGATGCAATTCTTCCTTCATTACCAAATCTCTCTTCCAACCGGTTCACCCCAGTCAAATCCGCCGTCCAAATGGAGCTGTCCTCCATATTCTGCGGCACGTTCTTCTAACGTTCTATGCCTAAATGGTTTAACAAGCATTATCATGCCGTTATGTACCTTGATATCAAGAACATCATCCACAGATACAGCTGCTTCCTGAAGCACTTCTTTGGGAATTCTGATTCCCTGACTATTTCCCCACGCTTTAACCTGAGCCTGCATAATCGGCGCCTCCTTGTATATACATTGTATATCCCTGCCATCATAATATCAACCATCAGAATTGCAAGGCATATCATTTTTTCAGTTTATCTATATATGCCAGTAGTCTTTTTTTATTATCACTGCTCAATTCGTTGATCTCATACCGTAAAAGCCTGTCATTCTGATCCTGATAACCATAACGATCCTCTTCCTTATTCATGATATACTCGCAGAACCTTGGAAGTGCAATCCTCAGATGCCCGTAGGTCTTCCCCTCAACGATACCGGAGTCGATGAGTCTTTTCCTGTATCTGGTGAATGTGTCAGAGGATATACCTGTCTTTTTACGTACGTCCTCTACCTTAACCAGTTCACGACCTGTTCTAGCGCTTAATTCACCTATAGCAGCAAGGATTTCTCTGTCCTTTGAGGACAGCCCATCCCATATTTTGTCATAAGCCAGCTCAGACAGAGATATATCCAGCTCCATCTCTATGTTTTTTATCAAGTGATCAATATCATGATCGTCATCAGTACATTTAGCATTCCAACAATGATATCCTACGGCCTGAAACGCCAATGGGTATCCCATTGTCATATTGGCCAGATCAACTGCCAATTTGCCGTCTATGCTCAAAGTCTTTTGATAATCCAGACTGATGGCCATGATATTCAGTGTTTCAAGCTTATAGTTCTTGGCTCTATACAGGAATGTAAGTGATTTTTCGTTTTTTATGCTGTCTATATTCTCCTTAAGCCCTGTCATCAGGACGTATACATCCAGATCTCTGCCGGCATAAGAAGATAGCGCATGTGAAAACCTTGCTACATCCTTACTGTATGTAACCTCATCAATAGTGATCAAAAGCTTTTTGCCTTTCTTCTTCATGATGGTAAGCATTTTACATAATGCATCATCTTCATTTGCGGCAATATAATCTGTTTTTTCGAATCCTACTCCTATTCCGAGTGCAGAAAGATCAAGCTTGGCTCCCACGAAAAGAGGCTTGATGTCCGGAATCTGATACAGCATATGGGCAAGGGAATTCAACAGATCACTCTCCGGATTAAGATCTATGGTTATCCAATTTTTTAATTTAGATATTCTGTTGCGGATATCACCCAGCATCACGGTTTTACCGGATCCCCTGACACCCGTAATAAAAATACCACGATAGGTAGGGACATCTCTTATAAAGTTTTCCATTATCTCGCTAGTTATGCCTGCTCTTTCAATAAACTGAGGCGGGATAAAACTAAACTGAAGGGTATAAGGATTGTTTAATCTGTTGTATTTTTTCATACGCTGTCATCACTCCTTCTATAAAATTGAAAACTGACAGGTAATCTCATGGCTTTAAAAAGTCTGTTAATATTTTACATGATTTCACAACCTTTCACAACTTGATTTTTATCTTCACAACTTTTCACACTTCTTCAGAACCGGTTCGTAAAGCCAACCTTAACTTCTCCAAATTCCTGTAACTGATATGTACGTGGGGACAACAAATAACCCCTCAGTGTTTTTGGCCAAGGGGTTATAACTGATTTGTAAACATATTGTATCCAAAAGGCGGTTTTTAGGTTTTGGAAAAACGTATCAAGAAGATTAAGTTCTATTAAAACCCGGTCCGGCATAAGGTCTCAGAAGTCTATATGACCACCGTCAAGGCATATTTATCGTAATGCTTTTCAGCATCTTCCACACTTAGGTCAAATCTTCTAACGAGTTTTTTGATGATCTCATCTCTGGTTTTACCTTCCTCGAGATTATCAAGAATCAAAGCCTCTATGCCTTGTTCTATGCCTTGTTCTATGCCTTGTTCTATGCCCTGTTCTTTACCTTCTTCATATATACCTTTTCTATAGATTTCCTCATTAAACTCAGTCAGCACCATGCTTATCACCTCCGATCTATGCTTAAGCAGAAAATCAGCTAATATGCCTCTCCTTACACATTCCTTAACAGCTTCATCTATCGCATGGATTTTATCATCAGTCTTCTCAGAGTACGCTTTAACCGTATTCACAAAAGCCATATAATCATTTAGGATCTTGCACTTTTCCAAAAGCTTGTCATTCTTACCGATATTCAAGTTCAGCATTGTTGCTGTCCATTCAAATTCTCCCGAATCGTCTTTTTCCACGAATGCATCACTCAATTTAAGCTTAAGAACCGCCGGAAGTTCACTATTACCGTTATAAAATACATAGTATCTCGGTAAAGGTATTCGGACCAGTTTGCTTCCATAGATGTTTAGATCATTGATTGCAGCGTAACTGTCATACATTTCCCCGAAATATATAAGTCCTCTTAATGGCATATTGGGATTGTACGATGATTGATGTTCCCAAAGTGACAATCTGCTGTCAAGCAATACTGCTACATCATTTTTTACTTTCAGATATACAGCATCCTCAAGAGTACAAAACGTGATCTCGTCAACATTCTTATAGTCTGTATCACTGACGGCATTATATAAGGATAAGGCATTTTCTTTGTACTCCTCACTACCAAACAATAAGCAGAACACCCTGTCCTTGTATGCTCTGTTGATCTTTATCTTGTCCATAAATCCTCTCTTTCCCCGATTCATTCGGAACTTGTCAATAGTTTCTATATACAGGGAAAGAGACACGGAGGCTCATTCCCTGTTACACAAGGTAATGTGGGAACAAATTCCCTCCGTTATGTGAATATTTTGCTTTCGATACCCGAGTTTACTTTCGGGGTTTATACAATATTACACCCCGCAATCGCAATATGTAAATTGCTAATTATGCGCTGTGATATTCTGAAAATGAATGCAAAACCCAAAATATTGTGGAATAACCCCGAACAATCCAGATCAAGGAGTTATAGAGAGTATACTTTCACCATCCAACCGCCTCCTGCTCGAGCTTTATGCCTTTTTCAAGCATATAGCGGAGAGTCTCCAATATGGTTTCGGCAGAAGGATCTTTATGATCATCATTTTCGTATACGGCGACCAGCTTTTCAATCCTGCGGATATCGTTTGAGGTAAGTGGTTTGGAATAGGCTTTGTATTTTATAAGAGTATCCCTGTCCATCATGTACGGCCGGAAATCCATTCCGGTGTTTTCTCTCAGGTGTCTGTATATATAGAATCCTCCGGCATCGATATCACCGAAGTGATGGTAGGTGACATTGCTGTCAGCAGAGGCTGCGATCATCCTGAGAAACTCCCTTCTCACCCCGTTATGAAAGCCTCCGAGATAGATGACAACTTCGCTGTCATGAGGATTGAAAGAATGGAAGCTGGTAAGGTTCTCAACCGTTATCACTCTTTTTCCGTATACACAGGCATTCGTTATGTCCTGAAGAGTCTTAGCGGACAACGCTATATCTCCGGTGAGTTCTCCTACATCGAGAATCTGCCTGCCAAAGGTTATTCTGACCGGTCCCTTTACCATAACATAGGAAGGATTTCTGACCACGCCCAGTTCATCAAAGACTGCATCCTTATTGGAAAAATCGCCATATTTATACAGGCATCCGGATATCCTGCCTCTGAGGTTTTCAAGTCTTTTGGAATCGTTAAAAATCCTGACCGAGAGGTCTCTTACAAATATCTCCTCATCAATCCCGGAAAGTGCTCTGAATGCTGTGAACACGTCCATGTAATCCTGTAAAGAATCTTCATAATATTCCGGAAGCTTTGCTGCAGCAAGTCGTTCAAGCTGTACCTCCGCATATCTGCATACTGCCTCACTTACGCCGTTTACAGCACCACCGGTTCCGGTTTCACTATCGCCGCCCACAGCCCCGCTGACTGCGATCTCAGTTTCACCATCTCCGCTCTCCAACACATGTCTTTGAAAGTACTCCAGCTCCCGTTCAAGAAATTCTTTCAGCTCAGCTATGGAATCCTTCTTAGCCCTTCGCCCCAGCTCCCTGTATATATCACCGATCATGTCTGTATTCAGCACAACGGTATCTATTCGCAGATTAATCCCGGAGCACCTGACATACCCGGCCTTTTCAAGATCCCTTATATCCTGATTGACGGAAATAAAATAATCATACTCTCCTTCATCGGAATACTTCGGAAACAGCTTTGCCGGATCTGCAGAGAAGCTTTGCTTTACCTTGCTCTCTCCTCTGAAGGTCGCGCTGCGCTCGTATTTATCGATAAGGGTATTAAGTATTTTCCTCTGTTTTTCAGTCATGGTTTATATTTCCAGCCGCACTTCTTTAATTTCTTCTCAGTTCACATTCTGATTAATTCGTCGAACACGTGGCAGAAAAAGGCGGTTATTAACAGTTAGGCAGTATCGGTCTCATAACTCATATTCCTCCACGATGCTGCGGTTTCCCTCGCGTATAGCGGTAAGCACGGTCCCGACATTCTCACCGATCACCTCGATCTTGGAAGGCGGAGTAGCCATAATGACCTGAAGCTTAAGTCCGTTCATAAATTCCAGCATGGATCTGATCCTGTCGTCATCCATCTTGTCAAAGGCCTCATCCAGAAGCATAAGCCGTACAGTATTACCGTATCTGTACAGCTGATAGAATGATGCAGCTATAGCAACATAATAAGGAACCTGAGTCTCACTGCCGCTCTTTTCACCGTATATATCGGAAAAGCGCTGTTTCTGGCCATTCTTTTTCCTTATCTCAATGTCGTAATCGAGGTACGATCTGTAATCTGTATATTCCTCCACAACCTTCTCGCCGTTGTCATCATGAGCCATCAGCTTCGCAAAAAGATCCTCTATCTCATCTCTGTACTCGGCTTCAAATACCGCAGTGCCAAGGTTGAAGCTGCCATCCATATTGTATTCGGATGTGATCATCCGGTACAGACTCTCCTTCCTCTTATCGAAAGTGATATTAAAATGATAGCTGTCCTCGCCGTAATATACATTCTCAAGAGCCTTGTTGAGATTCCTGAATTCCTGCTTGGCGACCTCGATATGCTCCTTCATCTTGGAAAGGAAGTCACTTCTGAAGACGTTCTCGCAATCCGCCTTTGCAGAGACCAGCTTCTCTTCATACTTAACGATTTCGACACGGGAGAGTCTGTCGGCAGCCTCCCTGTATTCTCCCTGTTCATTTACTCCGGTGGTAAAATCAAGTGAAAACTCCGCATTAAATGCACTTTGTGCTGAGTACAGTTTTCCAACAAGAGTATCCTTCTCATTTTCAAACTGTTTTCGCTGAGGAGAGAAGTTCTCATATATTTTCCGTGGTTCCTTGGTCTTCCTGTTCTGTCTGTATTTATCCTCGGCAGACTTGTATTCCGTACCGGAAGCTTCGTAAATTCCCTCCAGTTCCTGCTTTTTTCCGCGAAGCTGCTCATCTGCAGATGCCGCTTCTTTGGTACGTATCTCAATCTGATTGATAAGTCTTGCCCTTTCTTCGAATTCCCTGTCCTTCTCATTTTTCTTTCCGGCCAGTCTCCCCCGGACTTCATCCAGCCTCAGGTTCAGCTCTATAAGAGTAGGGTCGTTCCTGGCAGCAAGCAGCTCTGCCTTTATCTCAGCCTCGTCCTTCTTAAGAGCACCGAGCGCCGAAGGGACATTCATATAAAGCTTCAGGATCTCGACATTGACTGCACGTCCTCTTTCAAGAACCTCGCTGTATCGTACCGCCTCTTCCCGGAGTTCCTTCCTTGAAACAGCAAGCTCCTCAAGCTGTTTTCTCACATTTACCAGCTGGACTCTGTAAGCATTGATGCCTATATACGGGTCTCTGTATTCTGCGGGATTCAGGTGCCTGACAACATATCCCTGATAAAGCATGCATTCGGGAGTGATCGCTATCTTATGGTTTTCGAGTTCCTTAACATCTTCACACCTGACCACTCTTCCGAGGATATATGCGGCATATGCCTTGGCATAACGGTTCTCTGACCTGACAACATAAGCAAGGCTCTTATTATCCTCCGTGGCATCAAGGGGGATCTTCCGTGTATTGATGATACCTGCGGAATGGATTACCTTTCTGTTTGCATTGTAGACCTCAAGAGCAATATCATATAGATCCGGCTCCACAATGAGATAGAATTTCTGAGTGTTAAGATATCCCTCAACGGCATTTCTCCATTTTTCATCCGTTATCTCAAGAAGATCGGACAGTATATAAACTCTGGATTCAATGCCTCTTTTTTGATATTCACGTTCTATAAGCGTCTTCAGTTTCTCTGTTGCTTCGGGATAACGAAGCTGTCTTTTTTCAAGCTCCGCCTGCCTGCTCCTGAGAGATTCTATCTCCTTACCGAGACCTTCGAGTCCGAGATCAAGCTCTGCTTTTTTTCTGATATAGTCGTTATATTCAGTATCAAAATGACCGGATATCTCCGATATAAAAGTATTTTTTTCATCTTCATATCCCGGAGTGGAAAGAAGTCTGATATCGGAGCCACCGCACAGCCTGACCGACAGATTTCCACTCAGCACCCTGGCATAATCGGCAAGTTTTTCGATTTCGGCATTATATCTGACAAGATCGGATTCACCCTTTTTCATCTCATCGGATATCTTATCGAGTCTTCGTTCAAGAGCCTCAACAAGCCTGCTCGCTTCATTGCTGCCTATGCTGAGATTAAGTGACAGTACCTCATCTTCAAGTGACCTGATCTCACTTTCAAGGATCGTTATCCTGTCATCTATCCCGGAAACAGTTCCTGTCATCAGCTCTGTTTCATTTTTCAGGCTTGACAGAGTCTGTTCCAGTGAATCCTTCTCCGCAAGCCTGAGGAGGATATCATTTATCTTGATATTCCGGTCAGTCTCTTCTATCTCATCGAACAGATGCAGTATCCCTTCAAGCGATGACAGCTGCTTTTTGGTCTTTTTAAGCGTATTCTCCAGTTCATCCAGAAGGCTGATATTGTGTCTGAGACTCTCGACATCTATATGTCCCTCGCTGAGAACGAACTTGTTGATGAAATCCTTGACATTATCCATCGGCTTGAACGCCAGGGATTTAGGGATGATGTCGAAGAATTTCTCATCCAGATTCCCCATTCTGTGCCTGAAACGGTCGCGCGCTGCTTTATCAGTCTCCATATACCTGATCCTGGCAGTCTTGTTACGGAATTCGTCTGAAAGTGCTGCTCTTCCGTCCACTATAAAGCTCAGGTCTTCAAGCCTGCATTCCTCCGCATACCATTTCTTAACGACAGGACTTTCTTCATCGGGAGAAAGCATGTGCACTCCCAACACAAAATATCTCCCGGTCTTCTCATCATAGAATTCAAGGGCCACATTGGCAGGCACCGTTCCGCTTCTGTGGTAGGTCTCTCCCACATTGCCAACCTTGCACCTGACATAGCCCTTAAGATCACGGTTGCCCTTCTCATTAGCAGCCATATTGAACTTTCTGGAATTGGTTGTAAGCACCAGCTGTACCGCGTCCAGAACAGTAGATTTACCTGCTGTATTCTCTCCGCTTATAAGCGTCGATCCATTCAGACAGATCCTCTCGTTTTCAAAAAAGTGCCAGTTGACCAGCTGTATCCTGGACAGATATTTGGCTGTGATATCCATAAAACGTTTCTCTCCTCGTCATAAAATGACACCGGTGTCATAGCAGTCCGTCGGGCAGTATCAGATATCAGTTCTCTATTCCTCACCGGAATCCTCGCTTCCTGCATAGGATGCGAGCTTATTACGTGTCATCTCGTAGTATCCGCTTATATCATCCACCGTTACCGCCATGATGACAGAGGGATAGATGACGATTCTGGTATCTGCCTGATTAACATCCGAATCGAGATTGCGGATGATATTATACTTTCTGAAAAGAGATACCATGCTCCTTTCGGTACCCTTATCCATTGAGGGTCTGTTCTTTATCTTTAACAGAGCATATTTTTCTCTTATCTCTTCCATCAGAACGATCACATCATCGTAGGAGCTTGAGATCTGCTTGCGTTTTTCAATATACAGAAGTCTCAGTATCAGGAGAAATATGCTCTCCATCTTGCTGAGCTGTAGTCTGCCGGTATCAAGGTCGCTTCCAAGCGCTATCACGCCCTGATCCTCATTGATCTTAACGGTATAACCCAGGAGATCGAAATAGGTCTTAAACATCTCTCTGTTTTCACGGACATAGATGTATTCTTTCCGCGTATCTTCTTTTTTTCTGAGCAGGAAGCACTGGTTGAGCAGCTTGCATGCGGCGGTACGGAACTTCTCCTTCTCAGATACCGATCCTTCTATTTTCTCAAATTCCTCAAACATACCTATCTCCTGATGATCTCGAAAAACGGAATGCTGTACTCACCGATCCTTACATTTTCATGTGTTCTGCGGATCGTATAATTATTCGCGGCATTTCCCGAATATATGCTTACATATATAAGTCTGATGACATCCCTTCTGGATGTGACACTTATGTCGGTAACAGGGATCTTCTCACGGTCCTTAAGAAGTTCCGATACATATTCATTGATATTCCGCCTGGTGAACCTGCGTCTGTTTTTCTGCCTGAGCGCCTCCTTGTAAAGCGCTCTCTCCTCCTCGCTCATGACCGGTGTGGTATCTATCCTTCCAATCTCGGCCATTTTCTTCTTGACAGGCATTGTCTTAAGCGATTCCGGATCCATGAATCTCTGAGGGAACAGGGATACAAGCATGCTGATGTCCGTCTCCGCTTCGTTCATGTCACTGCCTTCGGTATTGATCCTGTCCGATACATCATTGAGGATCCTTGACAGCTTACCCTCAAGATTATTGCCAGTGGCAAGCAGAAATTCCGCGCGTCTTACCGCACCCCGCATGTATTTGGTGTGCTTACGGTCTATATCATCAATTATGTCGTCAAGTCTGTAGAACGAGGATTTAATGTCCATCAGATCACTGACCAGATCCTCATAGGCTATATCACTGTCTGTTACCTTTTTAACCTCCATATAACCCTGGACGGCACGCTCCATGATCTCGTGACTGCCCAGCATATAGTCCAGTCTGTCTATTATCGAGCTTCTGAAATAGGAGATATTCTCAGCTGTCTTCATCCTCAGATATGCCTTGGAGCCTATATCCTGATGATATTTGAAAAAATGCTCAAGCACCTGACCCGCATCCATATCATTCGTCTGCTTGTCCATGTGTCTCTTGATGCTTACGGACAGTCTCTTCAGTTCGGATATCAGTCTCTCCGTATTTTCCTCAACACCCATTATGATCAGCTCATAGGGTTTTGAGAGAAGCTCGTCATTTTGAAGCGTGGAGTGGATCTGCGATATGAGTCCCTGATATTCCGTTTCCTCCTCCCGGATGATCCTGTTCATGCTCTCTATCACCGGTATGGCATATTCGAACATGACTACATTAAGCTGATGATCATCCGTCTGCTCATACTCAAGCCAGCCACAGGCTTTAAGCATTGCTATAACACCATTGGCCTTGTCTCTTGCATCGCTGACGAAGGTCTCATCGTCGAAGGTTATCTCATCATCGTCTGTTTCAAAATAATCAACCAGCACCTTCACTACGATCTCTCTATTAACCCCATAGGAGATCTCCGGCTTAAAGGTGTTGAACATGATCATTATTGAATCGGCATATATTCTCTTGTACTTACTTGTCAGCGGTTTAAAAAAATCCACCGGCAGGATGTCAAATAAGTTTTTTCCCATAGCAAATATTACTTGATAAAAGGGGGCTGTCGCACTAAAACGATTTAATCATATAGTGCGACAGCCCCTTTAGGAATTTATGCAATATCTTTTCAGATCTCGATATCCTGTATCATTACCGGGATGCCCTTATCCTTAGCTTCGTAGACAAGATCGCATACATCTCCGTAATATGCATCGCATCCAAAAAGGACTTCCTTAGCTTCAGCAAGAGTCGAAGTCTCATCAACCTTCCCCCAGCCGGCAGCCTTGAACTCATCAAGCAGGCTTTTATACTCCTTCATTGCGGAACACCTGTTGATCTCCATAAACTCCTCCGTGCGGGAGTACGGATGCCAGATTATCTCGATATTCTCTGATGCTTCCCTAAAAATCCCGAGATTCTTCTTAAGTTTCTCGATTGCCTTATCGGGCTTTGATAAAAACGGAAGCAGATCGGTATAGTAAAATAATTTTTTCATATGAATGATCCTCGTCAATTGGGATTGCCCGAATATTTCATCAGACTCATTATACCTCATAAAACGATCTTTGCGAAGACAGATTAAACTATGGAAATAATACTATTACAGGTTCAGAAAAACGGTGCGTTCAGCTCCAAGTGCATTCACGCGTATACACCGCACTTAACTGACTATTTCACAGCAATATTGGCCCTCCCAAACATGACGTAAAGGCTCTGAAGAAGGTCGTCTGTCAGTGAAACCTTCAGATCCAGTGTTTTAAGCTGCCTGGTTTCTTTGATGAACAATACGCAGGCCTCGTCCCCGGGGTACGAAGCCAGGGTTTCATTTAAAAGCGCCGCCCCGGAGCTGTAAGCCTTCATATTTTCAAATCTGACAAACAATCCCCTTGAAGGAATGGTCGGAGATTCCGCAGCCGATGCTGAAGTCTCTGTTTTCCGGGCATTCTTTTCAAAAGCTCTGTCTGCGATAGCCTGTGTATTTACAAGCGTCTGTCCCTGAGAACGATCCTGCTTCGTACGGTAGGAATACTGCCTCCCAAAGCCGTTAAAATCCGGCTTTGCCGCTTCATCAAATGTCGCTATGTCAGACGCTATGATCTTAGCACCTCTGTCATCTGTATCATCATATCTTCCGCGGACAAACAGCTTGGCATCGTTTCTGATGCGGTCCTTGTACTTTTCAAATGTCTTGGGAAAGACTACCGCATTCATATCGCCGGACAGGTCCTCAAGATCGAGGATAGCCATCATATCACCGTTTTTGGTGGACTTGATATTTACGTTCTTGGCAATCCCGCAGACAGTAATGAAGCTTCCGTTCTTCAGTTTTTT
>OCVV012890449.1_pt1 | contig 11907 bp, 7 predicted proteins | sample 1539721 | NCBI WGS metagenome assembly OCVV01 (sample SAMN02144230, study PRJEB22623) | gut metagenome | biome: sheep rumen | host: Ovis aries | place: New Zealand | reverse complement strand
AGTGGTTGTCAAGGAAAATAATGTTCCGCTTATGTCATCCTCTGGGTTGCTTTGCTCGTTTTGCTCGCTTTGTTCGTCAAGCGGATAATACTCCTCAAACGTCGCTGTGGCATCAGCACGTTCAGCCTTGGTGATGTCTTCTACGAGATAGTTGGCATACACCTCAAGGTCAGTATAGTAACCGCGTGAGTCAAGATTATACGTAGCGGCATTATTGACGGAGATTGACAGACCGTGTGCTGTCTCCCAATCGTCAGGAATACCATCCTGGTCAGTGTCAGTTAATGCTGTGCCACTGTATGTCGGCCATCCGCCTGCATCACTCTGTGTGTCGATAAAACCGTTAGTAGAACCATTAGAGCCCGTGTAGGTATATGTGCCGTTAGTTGTTTCATACGCAATGCGAGTATCTACCGTATCGCGGCTGAGGCTGGCACCAGCATACTGCACTGTCTTAGTAAAGGCATTGTCGGCAGAGTGTAGGGAAATAGTATTGTAGGAACTGAAGTCTTTGTCAGAAGAAATGTAACGACTGTTGGCTATGCAGTTTGCTTTGAAGGAACTGAAATCATATCCAGAGTCAAAACTGATGTTGCTGCAACTGGTAGATGATGTAGTGAGGCTGACGGTGGTGCCGTTAACTTTATTACCGTTGATATAAAACTTGCCTGGTACGACGTCATACTCGTCGCTTTTGTTGCAGTTGCTGCACTTTGTTGTAGGGTTAAGCAGACGGTTGGAACGGCTGGTAGTGGCGGTGTATGGTCCAGGTTTGTAATAGTTGTTAATCATGTTAAACTTCTTAGGTTCCAACCCTGGCTTGTTCTCGCCGCCGTAGGTAGAGTTGCCACCCCAGTTATATACCACATTGTTAATATAATCTACGATGCCTGCGTGCTCGGCCAGATAGCCGTGGTCAAAACGAGGGTTTCGTGAGTCGTGGTGTGCCAGCAGGTTGTGATGGAACGAAGCCTTGTCGCCTCCCCATATACCGCCGTAGCCGTGGCTGCCCTTGTCGTGAACGGAGTTTCGGAGTGACTCAGACATTATGCACCATTGCAGGGTGAAATCCTCGTTGCCATAGAAAGAGGCACATTCGTCAACACACCATGACACGGAGCAGTGGTCAATTATAATGTTCTTCTTGTAACCGCCCGTCTTGTGACTTGCTGACATGGCATCGTTCTCGTTCTGCGCAGTATCACCCATGCGGCAGCGTATATAGCGCACGATGACGTTGTTGGCATTGATATGGAAGGTGTAGTTCCTCAGGCAGATACCATCTCCGGGCGCTGTCTGGCCTAATATGGTGCAGTTGTCCTTCTCTATTTTCAGGTCAGACTGCAGTTCTATTATTCCTGCCACGTCAAAGACAATGATGCGCGCGCCATCAGTTTTGATGGCTGCACGCAGCGAACCAATACCGGAGTCGTTGAGGTTAGTCACGTGGATAACCTGTCCGCCACGTCCGCCTGTGGTGTAGCGACCGAAACCCTCAGCACCAGGAAAAGCAGGGGCAGAGAAGAACTGTGCGCATACAAGGTATGGACATATAGCAAATAGTAACAGTAAAAACGCCCTCTGTATGTGGGTAGGAATTTGTCTTGGTGTTGTCATAAAGAAAACGGTATTTTTTCAGCTATATAGTTGTTATCAAGATACAAAGGTATAAAAAAAATAGAAAAACACAATTTTTTTTGCTTTGTAAATCGATAAAATGGTAAAGAATGACGATAAAGAAGGAATTATGTGATAATTATTGCGAAGTTGTGTGAAGTTGATTTTGCAAAAAGAATACAAAAAAGCATCATCTTTATCTGATGATGCTTCTCTTTTTGTTGGGATACCCGGACTCGAACCAGGAAAGGCAGGACCAGAATCTGCAGTGTTACCATTACACCATATCCCAATCGTTATGTATGTGTGAAAACGTGTTGTAATCAAGTACCCCTCCGTTTTCAAGTGCAAAATTACTACTTTCTTGTGAAACTACCAAATTTTTTTGCAACTTTTTTCGAAAAAACCTTCAAAAAGCGCAATAATTGTCGTATCTCAATCAGATTCTGTTCTTTTTTACCTATAGGTGGGTTCTATTAATTACCACTGTAATGTTAATCTTAAAATGTGGGTTGACGTTTTGTCATCTCTTCGTTTTCTTTCGGTGCATACTTTCAGCATCATCGGTCACATAGCCCGCTATGCTCCTTCTTCTGCTGACACTCTGCCCTCGAAATAATTCCGAAAATCTGACAAAGCTAATTAATAGAACCCACCTATAAAAGCTTGAATAATCCATGGTAAACGAACCATCAATCTACGCAAGTCTTTGATTTTTTTACACGAAAAAGTTGCGACTTATGAAAGCATAGCTTTTATACTGCAATATGATAGATATTACACAGTAATATGATAGCTTTTACATTGTAATGTGATAGCTTTTACCTTGTCATTAGGCATCTTTTATCGTGCAAAAGCATTCATTTCACAATAAAAAACGGTACAAATAGTAAGTTAGAGATTATCAAATTACAGCAAAAGACTCAGTCATGCACTGCTCGTTATGCAAAACGAGCAGTTTTTTCTCTCTATTTTGCATCAGAAACCATGGTTCCATTTGTACGCAAAAAATGTGCTGCAAGAGGTCAGTTCCACTTATGGTGGGAATTTTTAGAACCCACCCTTATATGAAGATTAGATGAATTATCTGAAATTTTCCCATGCAATAACACATTTTTGAACTTTCCTGCCGTTATTCCGATTATTTTTTGTAAATTTGCCGTAGAACTATATACTTCCATCCTAACAATGTCTAAAAGATGACGCAAGAAAATAAAGACATACAGCCACAGGCAGAACCACATATCGTGAAGTCGCACGATATTCACATTGATGCGGACTATGCAGACTGGATAGCGGACATTAAGAGTCGCTATCGTTCTGCGCAGGTAAAGGCAGCTGTCAAGGTAAATGCTGAGAAACTTCTGTTTAACTGGCAACTTGGTCGTGACTTGGTACAGAAGAAAGCCGAAGAACGCTGGGGAGCAGGAGTTGTAGAACAAGTAAGCTTAGATTTGAAGCGAGAATTTCCTAATGCGGATGGCTTTTCCACCTCTAATCTGTGGTTTATGAAACGTTGGTATTCTTTTTATACAACCAATGTTAATCCCAAGATACTGCAACAGTTTGCGGATAATGTGCAACATTCAAACCAACAAGCAGTTTCAAAACTTTACCAGGTTGGTAAAGAAATCCAGGAGAAGATACTTTACCAAGATGGTAAAGAATTCCCATTGCCTTTTGCTTTAGTTCCTTGGCGGCATCATATTGAGATCTTATATCGATGCAAATCAATAGATGAAGCCTTGTTCTATGTGGGTAAGACAATAGAACAAGGACTAAGCCGTGATGCGCTCATCAACTGCATCAAGGCAAACCTCTATGAGCATCAAGGCAAGATAGTCAACAACTTTACTGACCATCTGCCAGCATTGCAAAGCAAACTCGTTCAGGAAGTTCTGAAAGAAAACTATGACTTTGGCTTTGCTACGGTTGAACATGAGATTTATGACGAAGCTGAACTGGAGGAGGCGCTTACAAAAAATGTGACAGACCTTTTGTTAGAGATGGGAACTGGTTTTGCCTTTCTTGGTAGGCAGAAAGAACTTGTTGTGGGAGGCCGTTCACGCAAGATAGACTTGCTGTTCTATCACATACGTCTGCGTTGCTACATTGTATGCGAATTGAAGGCTAAGCCATTTGAACCAGAGTTTGCAGGCAAGTTGAACTATTACGTGAATGCCGTTGATGAATTGTTGAAGACAGGTGATGAAAATCCTACAATCGGCTTGCTTGTTTGCTCCGATATGGATAAGATTGACGTTCAATGGTCGTTCAAAGGCATCAGCACTCCAATGGGTGTGGCAACGTACAACAACATCAGAATTAAAGATGCCTTGCCAAGCCAAGAACAATTGGCCGAGCGCGTGCGCCTTTTACAAAAGGAGTTGCAGGAAACCAAACGGTTGATGGGCAAGGCCGGTGATACAAGAAACTCTCAAAGTGGAGAGATTGGTTTTTAACATTGAGAGAATAAACATGAGGTCGAACCAAAAACAATAATATGTCAAATAGATGTCTATACATAGCGACGATTAAGGAGTTTCTTGAACAAGAACGCCTAGCTGTTTTAGGCTCTCTCCATAACAACTATCTTGGTGAGGCGTTGACTACCACTGATGAGGCTTGGATGGGCGAAATAGACATCTTACAGCAAGTGCTCCGGCCATGGGAAAAGGAATCTGACAGATAGTTTAAAATACATCGTAATTAAAATCTTATGATAAACGAAATAAAAAACAAAATACGAACCCTCGTCCAGAAATACGAGCAAGGCAAGGAGGTTTATCGCACATCGCGTTTCAATGAAACTCAGGTGAGAAACGAGTTCCTTGACCCATTGTTCGAGATTCTGGGTTGGGACATTCGTAATTCTGCTGGCAAGAACACCAATGAGCGTGAAGTCTTGCTAGAAGAACCGCTGAAAGCAAATGCAGCTTCCCATACGAAGAAACCTGACTACACTTTCCGCCTTTTTGGCGAGCGTAAGTTCTTCCTTGAAGCGAAAAAGCCATACGTCCATATTGAGCGTGAAGATGATCCTGCAAAGCAAGTTCGTCGTTATGGTTTTACTGCAGGTTTAAAGATAAGCGTATTAAGCAACTTTGAGCACCTTTATATTTATGACACTTCTTATCCAGTAGAACAGAACGACACTCGTGTCAAGGCTATTGTCCGCGAATATAAATACACCGATTACGAAGATGCAGCTGAGGAACTTTTGGAGTACCTCGGCAAGGATGCTGTATATAAAGATGAAGTATGGAAAAGTATTGAAGTGGACTTGAAACAATGGCCTGCCGTCAAACAGATTTTGAACCATATTAACAGACTAAAACTTGCTGTATAAATTATGACTAAAGATATTCTATATGACTTCAAGTCGCTAATATGTACCGACCCAGATTGCCTTCAATTCGCAAAGAAGGAAAATGACCATAGCTGGTGGTATATCCAGATAATAGACCGCAACATCTTGGATGAATATGAAGGTCATAAAGAAAACTTTGCCGCAGCATACGAAAACGGAGCAATCGTTAATGGCATTGACATTAGACATGCCGTAAATACCTATTCAAAAGTTTCGGCATCGATTGATTTGAATGATTACAAAGAATCTGATATCGAGCGGTGCATAAACACATTTGGTTACACTATTAGAGGAGGCAGGGATCTCATAGACCTTAACAGTGAGGAATTCAAGGCGAACAAAGTAATGTTGTGCTGCGAGTCTCTGTTTGAAAACATGCTACCAGAGTTGTTGACAAATAAACAGATAAACCTATTACGTTAATAATATGGCAAGAGCAATAACAATATCGGTTCAATTAATTGATGCCACTTTGCAAGGGAGAAGGAGTTTAAGGTTGTCAAAGAGTACATGTAATCTCGGAATTGTTCCAAGAGACATGATGAAGGACACATTGGCAAATCCCAAGTTAAATGGACAAATGCTTGACAAGTATTCATTCTATATACTGTTGTCTGATAGTAGTTCAAATTCTTATAGCGTTTACATTGGTAAGGCACGTAGTTTCTCTATACGTGTTCAGGACCATCTGCGTGAAAAGCCTAATTGGCATACAGCCCTTGTATTCAACTCGTCCGACCCAACTTGTCTAACGGATACTGAGATTAACTACCTTGAACACCTTGGTATTAAACTCGCAAAAGAACTTTATCCGGCATTAACGGAGAATCTCAATGTTCCTGCCAAACCTGCTATTTCCCTACAGAAAGAAGATGAAATGGATGATTTCTTTGAGGATATCAAATTGCTTACAAGTTTCTACGGATGCACTATTTTCGACGAGCCGATTGACAAGGAAGCTGAAAATCCACACGATGATATACCAGTAACTGTTTCTATTCCGCTGGAGCCTGACAGAGAGCCGAGTGTACGCATTGCGCCATTGGAAAAAGAAAATATGAAGCAGTTCTATGTCTTCCACATCGATAAGCCCAAGGGCATTGACGCTCATCTTTATTATAATCATGAAGAGAACCGTTACATCATAGCAAAGGGAAGCATAATAAAAGGAAGCGACGGAGAGATACGCCCCAATCTACTTCGTATGAGACAAGAAGTAATTTCCAATCCAGAAATGTCAGAGCAGAACGGCGAATATTACAAACTGAAAGCTGACATTGAACTTTTGAAATCCTCACGTTCAGATTCGGCAAGTTTTTGTACAGGAGTCTCAACAAATGGAAACATTGGATGGGTAGATAGTCGAAAACGAACTTTTAAGGAAGTGTTCCCCAAATGAAATTCAACGGAATAGTAACATATCAGTTGCAGGATTACGCTCGTCCGATGGTCGGTAGAAGTGTGCAAGTGAATAGCCTTTGTTTCACTAAACGTGATTGGAAAGCGAATGTCGCTTCTGAGGCGAAAGCTCATCTTCTGGTATTCACTCCTGATGCCAAAGAGAACGGCAACGAAGGTGTGAAGGCTTACCTTGAAAGCGGTGAAGTTGCTGACATTGATAAAGGCTACAAGACCAGCATTCGAGAACAATGGTGGGTTATTCCTTCCATAAAACTTTCAGACGCATTATTTCTCCGTCGTAACAACCTCTATCCGAAGTTTGTGCTCAACGAGGCTGGTGCATACACTACGGATACTATGCACAGAGTCTTCATCAAAGATGGTGTGAACAAGAAAGCATTTGTTGCAAGTTACTATAACTCACTCTCGTTTGCCTTTGCGGAGATTCTCGGACGCAACTTTGGCGGTGGATGCCTTGAACTCATGCCAAGCGAGGTCGGAGGTATCTATTTGCCATATAGAGAAGAGAATGAGAAAATATTTGATACTCTTGATCGAATGCTTCGTAGAAAAGCGAGTGCTGATGAAATCCTTGATTACACCGATGAAATCATTTTGCGCCAAGGTATGGGATTGTCTGAAGAAGAGGTCAAACTGGCTCGTTCAATTTGGCACAAAATCATCAATCGTCGTTTGACTCGTGAGACACTTGAAAAGTCTATGGAGAAGAAAAAAACAGAAAAGGTGAAGCACATGCAATTAAATTTCCTCGACCTCTTCGAGCAATACGACCTTGAGCCAATCATACAAAATCCCATGGTTCGTGAGGACATTGAACTTGAGTACAATACGAAGAGCATTCGTCATAACTTGCCAATCGACCTCGCAAAGAACCTCCTCATTTGCAACGTCAAGAAGGACAATTGGGAACAATATCTTGATGGTTCTGCAAAGATTTATTACACAGGCAAAAAGTTTCCTACAACTGTTGCGCTCAACAAGCTCTACTACTTCATGCCGTACCTCTCTGGAAAAGGAATTCGCGATCTTTACTATATCAAGATTGCTCGACTTGGCTACCGTAAGGAAGGACAGGCGAATGAAGACAAGAACGACCTCCGATTAGTGTTCGAGATTGAGCGTGTTGGCCAGTTATTTGATGACTACAAGAAAGTGAAACTCGAAATATGGCGTACGTTTACGGATACGACACTTGACAAACTTCTGTGTTAACAATATATTATCCCCAATAAACATTGGGGAAATGAACGTATGGCATTCATGTTGGTCAATTTGAATAGTTTGGATAATATTGTTGATAGAGTTTGATTTTTTAGAAAAGTAATATGTTACAGCCATTATTGCCCATTAAACTAAATAAGGACGATGCATCATATCAGACAGTAAAAGAACTGGCTGATGTGTTAAGACATGCTATTGACAATGGGGACATAAGAAATGTTGCCTTAACTGGTCCTTATGGTTCGGGAAAAAGTTCTATCATACAAACATTGAAGGAAGAATATGGTGAGTCAGACAATTTTCATTATCTTCCTATTTCCTTGGCTACCCTACAAGCAGACGAGGAAGAAAGCGGTAGAGGCAATGATGATAAAGAAGACAAACAAGATGAGAAGTGGACAGAAACACTGAATAGAAAAATTGAGTATAGCATTCTTCAGCAGTTAATCTACAAGGAAAAAGCAAAAACTGTTCCAAATTCAAGATTTAGAAGGATTGTGCATATAGAGCATTCCGAATTGATTCAGTATGCATTGGGATGTGTTGGTTTCTTGTTGGCTTTCCTCATTGTTTTTGAACCATCGTATGCAAAAGTAGATACGATATATAGTTTCTTGAATTTTGGGAAATGGAATATCGTATTTGATATAATCTTCTCTTTATATCTTTTATATGCACTCTACAAATTATGCACTTATTTTATTAAATCGTATGCAAATTCTAAGCTAAATAAACTAAACCTTAAAGATGGTGATATTGAAATGAAAGAGGAAAACTCGATATTCAATAAGCACCTAGATGAAATTTTATACTTCTTTCAAGTAACACAATATAATGTTGTTGTTATAGAAGATTTGGATCGATTTGAAACAGAAAAAATCTATTTGAAATTGAGGGAATTATGCCAACTGGTAAACGAATCAAAAATCGTTGGCCGCCATATTGTATTCCTATATGCGATAAAAGATGATGTTTTTGTAGATGAAGCCAGGACGAAATTCTTCGATTATATCTCGACTGTTATTCCTGTTATTAATCCATCCAATTCAAAAGCCAAACTAAAGATGGCTTTGAAAGACAGAGGATTCGATGATAACGAAATACCGGATGAGGATTTGTCTGAGATTGCATTCTTCATTCAAGATATGCGTATTTTGACAAACATTGCTAATGAGTATAGCCAATACCGTTGTAAGTTGTATAATCCGGATAAAAACAATCTAAGTAGGACAAAACTACTTGCCATGATTGTTTACAAGAACTATTTTCCAAAAGACTTTGCCCAGCTACATAAACGAGATGGGTTGGTATACTCTTGTCTTTCTTCAAAAAATATGTTTATAGATGAAGCATTAAAAGGACTTGAAGGCAAGAAGAACAAACTTGCGGAAAAGAAAAAACTTGTTGAAGAGAATAATCATTTGAAAGAATCGGATTTACGCTATCTATTTTTGCAAGAATTACGTGAAAGTGTAAATGGATTCATGCAAACAATAACAATAAACAATCAAGATTACACTCTGAAGCAAATAGCACAAAATGGAAAATTATTTAATGATTTATATAATCTGACATCTATAAATTACCAGTATAATGCCCCTTTTTATGGGCAACAAAATCAATCTGCACAAATTAATGTAAATGCTATCAATAATAAAATGAAATTTGAGAGCAGATTGAGAGCAATTAAAACGACAGAAAAGACTATTATAAAAGAAGAAAAAGAACTTAAAAAAGAAGAACTCCAAATACGATCTCTGAAACTGAATGTACTTATAAAAAAGTATAATTTAGGGAACACCGAACTATACAGGAATCAGCATCTTTCACCATTGATGGATGTTTTTATTCGTCGTGGATATATTGATGAAGATTATTATGACTACATTTCATATTTTTATCCCGGAATGGTTTCTTTAGCCGATAGGGATCTCTTATTATCCATGAAGCGAGAAATTAAGCAAGCATATACCTATCATATTGACAAGATTGATAATTTCGTAAAGGAATTAAAAGACTATATGTTTGAAAGTGATGCCATTCTGAACAATGACCTACTTGACTATGCTGCAAGAAAAAAGGGTAGTTCATTATTTTTGCAAATGATGAGAAGAATAGAAAAGGAGGATGCACCATTGGATTTCTTGGCGCAGTATTATCTATTAGGTAAAAGACAGAAGGAAGTTTTCTCTGAATTCGTAAATTGGAACAATGAATTATCATGGCATATGATAATGAGCCATGTTAACGATAAAGAACAATCATTACTTCAAGAGGCATGGCTAAAGTATAGTGATGAAACTACTTTGGAACAAGAAACATGGTTGAATAATAATTATGCTTTCTTGGCAAGTCGAGTTGACGTTATTGGCATGGAACAATGTAAAAAACTCTCCGATGGCTGCATGTTTACAGATTTGAATAACAATAACAACAGTCTTTTGGATTATGTTATAGAACAATGGCGTTATGTTATTAACGCAGGCAATTTGTGTCTAATAATAAATCATCTTAGAAGCGAATCTGTAGTCTCATCGGAAAACTTGAACTTAACTAGAATTACGGAAACGAGCAATGAAGAATTTGAAAACTACGTAAAAGATAACTTCAGTGAAGTCTTTGGGTGTTTCTCTTTAACATCTAAGGATGAATCAGTTGAAAGTATTATTTATATACTGAATTCAGAAGATGTCGTTGCTGACAAAAAAATAGCATACTTAATCGGTCAAAAAGAACTTATCTCTTCTTTTGATGGAATTAATGAGACATTTTGGGAAATCGCCATCAAATCATTTGTTATACAACCAACTTGGAATAATGTTGATGTATACTATAGCAAAAAAGGAAAACTGACCGATGATTTGATAAAATTCATAGAACATTATCACTGCAATTTAGAAGAAAAATGTCAAAATGATATAGCTTCAAAACAAATCCTTTTTGAAGGACTACAATGTTCTAATGTATTGAACATAGAGTCATTCCGTTCTATTTGCTTAGCTTTTGACTTGCAGTTCGACAATAATAAATCATTAGGGAGTGTTGAACGAGAAAGACTGGAGATACTTCTTGAAAATGAGAAGATTGCTTTTACAAAAACAAACACCTCCATTTTGATGAATACCGATATTTATTCTGAATACTTGATACATTATTCACAAGAGTTCATGGATACTTTAGATGCATCATATCAATTAGATGAAGATACTGTATTCACGTTGATCAATAGTAATAGATTTACGACACAAGAAAAACGACGAATCATAGATGTGACGAATGAAGACATTCTATTATCGTCTTCTCTTGCTGATAAGGTTATTGAACTTTTGTTGGATTCAAATGATATAAGTCTTGACGAGCACATCTTAATAGGTTTGCTTGAATCTTCATCAATTCTTAGCAATAAATTATTACTTGTTTGTCAAATGCTAAAAGAAAATCAATATTCTATGGAAGATATTTCATCGTTACTAGCGACCTTGGGGGGCAAGTATGTCGAGATAGCTGAGCGCAGGAAACATCCTGTGATAGATAATAATGAAAATAATGTTGCATTGTTAAATCAATTGAAAAATCTTCATTTTATCTCTACAACATCTCCTGAGAATGATGGAATACGTATTTATCCACCAACTAAGCAAAATCAATAAAAATGAGTAATATACAAGATACAAACAGCATCTCAGAACTCCAATCTCCTTTTGAACAGTTGAGAGAGGTTGATGCTGATGGCAAGGAATGGTGGAACTCACGCAAGTTGGCGCGAGTGATGGGCTATGGCAAATACTGGAACTTTGAGCGCGTCATAGCCAAGGCACAGGCATGGACTTCACAGAAGGGCTATCATCTGGGGGAGCATTTTGTGGAGATAACAGAGATGGCAGAGTTGGGCAATGGTGCGGTTAGAGAAGTGACAAGCATCCGTCTGTCTCGTGCGGCCTGTATGGCCGTAGCTATGAATGCCGACCAAAAGAAAGAGATGGTGAAGGCGGCACAACAGTATTTCAGTGCGACTATGACTCCCGATGTTGCCGTGAGAAGCATGGAGTCTTCTGTACTCATGTATAGAAGTGGACATGGGAAAGTACAGGTTCAAGTTATCTTCGACACCAATACTTTCTGGCTTTCACAACAGAGAATGGCAGAGTTGTTTGGAGTGACAGTACCCACAATAAACTACCACCTCGACCAAATAGAACAAAGTGGTGAAATACATTTGTCCGATACTATTAGAAAAATTCGAATACCTTCGGACAAATGGTCTGGTGAGGTGATGA
>OCVV011277650.1_pt1 | contig 11908 bp, 8 predicted proteins | sample 1539721 | NCBI WGS metagenome assembly OCVV01 (sample SAMN02144230, study PRJEB22623) | gut metagenome | biome: sheep rumen | host: Ovis aries | place: New Zealand | reverse complement strand
GCAAAACGCTGACAGGGCAAGGGTTTTGCCCTGGTTTTAAGAGAGTCATCAGGGAGTCATCAGGGAGCCATCAGGGAGCAGACAGGGTTTCAGGGGGGTCGAGAGGGGGTGAAGAGGGGATGGCGAGGGGGTGGAGATGTGGGGCCGGGGCGAAAATTTATTTTGCCAATTCAGAAAAAAGTTGTATCTTTGCACGGTCGTAACGAGAGAGCGATTTGACGTATGGCCCCTTAGCTCAGTTGGTTAGAGCAGCTGACTCATAATCAGCGGGTCCTTGGTTCGAACCCGAGAGGGGCCACAACGAAAGAGAAAAGTGGAAAGTGGAAAGCGAAAAGTGCAAGACAAGGCTTTCGACTTTCCACTTTGCACTTTCCACTCAGGATATGGGACGCATCATGGCAATAGACTACGGACGCGTGCGCACGGGGCTGGCGGTGACCGACCCGGAGCGCATCATTGCCACCGCCCTGGCGACGGTGCCGACGGCGGGGGTGATGCAGTACATTATGGACTACTGCGCACGCGAGCGCGTGGACCTCTTTGTGGTGGGCGAGGCCAAGCACATGGACAACACGCCCTCGGAGTCGGCCGCGCTGATCGAGCCCTTCGTCGAGCGGCTGCGGGCGGCGTTCCCGGACCGCGAGGTGGCGCGCGTCGACGAGCGCTTCACGTCGAAGATGGCCTTCCAGAGCATGATCGACAGCGGCCTCCGCAAGAAGGACCGCCGCGACAAGGGGATGATCGACCGCGTGGCGGCCACCATCATCCTGCAAACGTATATGAACACCTTAAACAACAGACCGATATGATCCTACCGATAGTGGGCTATGGACATCCCACACTGCGCAAAGTGTCGAAACCGATCGACCGAAGCTACCCCGACCTCAAGGAGCTGGTAGCCAACATGTACGAAACGATGTATGCCGCCGACGGCGTGGGCCTGGCGGCGCCGCAGGTCGACCTGCCGATCCGCGTGGTCGTCATCGGCTTCCGCCCCTACGACGAGAAGACCGACTCCTACGGCGAGGTGACCGAGCAGCACACGCTGATCAACCCCGAGATCGTGGCCTTCGGCGACGAGAAGGACTGGTTCAACGAGGGCTGCCTGTCGGTGCCCGACATCCACGAGGACGTGCTCCGCCCCACCACCGTGCGCGTGCACTACTGGGACGAGGACTGGCAGGAGCACACCGACGACGCCACGGGGCTCTACGCCCGCGTGGTGCAGCACGAGGTGGACCACCTGGACGGCAAGGTGTTCACCGACCGCCTCTCGTCGCTCCGCAAGACCCTCCTGCGCCGCCGCCTGAACGACATCGCCGCCGGCAAGGTGCACACCCGTTATCGCATGAAAATCACCAACAAGAAATAAGCTATCGCTATGAAACGAATGATACTTTGCCTTCTGGGCGTGGCGCTGCTCGCCTCGTGCGGCCCCAACCGCGACAAGCAGCTGAAGGAGATCGAAAACCGCGAACAGTCACTCTCGACCCTCGACCGCCTGGCCGAAGACGGCGAGGTGGACCAGCTCCTCGAGCTCTACCGCACCTTTGCGGCCGACTTCCCCGACGACAGTCTCGCGCCGGTCTACCTGATGCGGGCCGCCGACATGAACATCTCGCTCGGCAACACCGACGAGGCCGTGGCCCTGCTCGATACCGTCATCAGCCTCTACCCCGGCTTCGAAGACCTGGGCGGCTGCTGGTTCCTCAAGGGCTACGCCTACGAGACGGCCGAGCAGTTCGACTCGGCGCGTGCGGTCTACACCTACTTCGTCGACAACTATCCCGAGCACGACCTGGCCTCCGACACCCGCAAGACCCTCCCCTACCTCGGCATGAGCGCCGAGGAGATGCTCGAGGCCATCCTCAACGCCGACCACTAAACGCCCGCTGCCATGAAGGTTTCGTCGTTCCGCATCCGCGCAAGCTACCCCAACTACTACATGGTGAACCTCTACGCCCGCGAAGGACGTGAGATCTTCAACCACGACAGCGAGGACCCCGCCAACCGGCTGGAAGGCAACAAACCCGGCACCGTCATGTACCGCCTGGAGGGCGACGGCAAAGAGACCCTCCGCGAGCTGCCGCCGCGCTGGTACGACATGTACCGCATGCTGCGCCTGTCGGGAGCCGAACGCAAGCGCTACCTGGAGATGCTCCTCGAGGAGCAACGCGACGGCCTGGCGCCCGCGGCGCTGGAGATGATGCGCGACGCCTTCCGCGAAGAGTGCCAACGCTACGCCGCACAGCACCCGCTGACCGACAACGAGTACCTCATCACCACCCTCACCGAGGGCCGCTTCACCGACGAGGAGATCAGCTACAAGGGCCGCATGCTGATGGACCTGACGCGCAACAGCTACCCCGTGCCCGACTTCTGTATCCTCACCTCGCGCTCGTTCAACCGGCCCGACCTGATGCCCTCGCTCGTCGAGACGGCCATCAGCAACCTCGAGACCATGGCCAACTGCCGCCTGGGCGACAGCCACTCGCCGCTGGTCTTCGCCATCCGCTGCGCCATGCCGCAGTACATCCCCGGCCTGATGCCGACGCTGCTCAACATCGGTGTGACCCGCACGGCCTACGAAGCCCTGCGCACCATGTACGCCGACGAGATGGCCAACCGCGTCTACCTGAGCACCCTGCACTCGCTGGGCGAGATGCTGGGCATCGAGCACCGCTACACCCGCTCGGACATCAGCCTCAGCGCCAGCGAGCAGCAGGCCCGCATCGCCGAGATGGAGAGCCGCATCGAGGCCGCCGACGCCCGCCTGCTCACCGACGCCCACTACCAAGCCCTGCAGCTGATCCTGCACGTCCGCCAGTTCTACATCGACAACTCCGACCTCATCCTCACCTTCATGCAGGGCAAGCAGGCCTACCCGAGCCTCATCCTGCAGCGCATGGTGTGGACCATCGGCAACGACGAGAGCTACCCCGGGGTGCTCTACAGCCGCCACTCGCGCACCGGTGTGGGCAAACAGGTGGAGAGCTACCGCAACATCTTCGGCGAGGAGATCATGACCGGCGACGTGACTACCGAGGACCTGGCCTACCAAGACCGCAGCGAGATACGCCGCCAGTTCCCCGCGGTCTACCACTTCGACCCGCTGCTCAAGAAACTGGAGGGGCGCTACCGCACGCCGGTGACCATCGAATTCGCCGTCGAGAGCCGCCCCCACCAGCTGAGTCTCTTCTCGGTGCTGCAGCTCAACGCCTCGGAGATGACGGGCCGCGCCGCCCTCATCTCGTCGATCAACCTGCGCAACGAAGGCCTCATCGGCGACTCGGACGTCACCGACCTCATCAAGCCCTACCACCTGCGGCAGATCGTCTCGGCCTCGATCGACGACCGGTCGCTCTCCAAGCTCCAGTTTTTCGGCCACGGACTGAGCGTGCTGCCCCGCACGGCCATCTCGGCGCGCCTCTGCCTCTCCATCGGCAAAGCCCGCGAATGGAAGGCCAAAGGGCAAAACGTCTGCCTCTGTCAGGCGCATTTCGTGCCCGAAGACACCATCACCCTCAACGAGGTGGACGCCATCCTCTCCATGATGCCCGCGGCCATCCACGTGGTCACTGCCTGCCGCGGCTACGGCATTCCGGCCTTCATGGACCTGCAGAGCTATGGCATCCGCATCGATGGCTCCTCGATCGTCAACGCCGATGGCCTCAGCATCGCCGAGGGCGAGATGCTGACCGTCAGCTCGCGCCGCCAGTGCCTCTACCGCGGCGAGGCCGATTTCCGCCCCGCACGCTTCACGAAGTACCTCCAGGGGGCCCCCGTCGAACTGAGCGACGCCGAGCAGCAGTTCTTCCTCGAGATGAAGCAGGCCTACATACAGTATCAGGCCATCGTCAACAACCAGCAGGCCTCCTACATCACCGACCTCGGCAAGCTGGCGCGGCTCGTGCGCCTCGACCTGCACGACAAGCCCAAGCAGGCCGCCGGCATCGTGAACAGCTGGTTCGAGACGCGGCCGGACGACTACGTGGACGGCGTGCTGCGCAGCCGCATGGGCGACCACAACGACCAGAGCCGCCTCTTCAACCTGCTCGACACAAGCCATAAGATCAACTTCTTCCAGCGCGTGAGCGCCGTCTGCCTCCAGCGCGGCATCTCGGGCCTGACGGCCGGAAGCTTCATGATAGGCCGCTTCGTGGCGCACCCCCTGCCGGTGCACATGTGGAACAGCCTGTCGGACACTACCGTGGCCTTCCTGCTGAACGAGTACGTCCTCTACGAAAAATACCAGCAGGTGCTGCAGGAAGTGGGCGAAATCAAGCTGGCCCGCGCCCACTCGCGCATCGAGACCGAGGGCATCGACAACATGGTGCTCCGCAGCTTCGACCTCACCAACTTCTACCCCCTTTTGCAGTCGAACCACCGCTGGCCGGCCGTCGCCGCCGCCCTCGACCAAATCGAACATCAGGAAAACACCCACCTGCTGATCGAAACCCTGGGGCGCCCACTGGAAGAGCTGTTCGACATGAACTCGACGTGGAAGCGCGCCCAGCTGGACGACGTCATGCGCCAGGCCGGGGTATAAAGGAGTAGAAAATGGAGAGTGGAGAGAGAATTGAGACAGGAACCTTAAACCTTAAACCCTAAACCTTAAACCTTACCGCTACCTTACCACAGCCACTCGTCGGGCGGCATAGGGGCCGACCTTGACGAGGTAGATGCCGCTGGCAGGTACGTCGAGGCGTATCGGGGAGCCGCCGTACCGAACGGCCAGCTGGCGCCCCATGGCGTCGAAGAGCGACACCATCTGGCCGTCGGCCCCTTCCACAACGATGCGGCCCTCCGCGGTCGACACACGGACACCGTCGGCTGCCACATCGGCGATGCCGACCTCACCTTCGGCGAATATGGCCATGATGGATGTGTCTTGATCCACTTCCACATTTCGAGGATTTTGTGTATTTCCGTCGCTCCACTGCACGAAGTGGTAGCCCTGATTCGGATTGGCCTGGATATAGGCCTGCATATCGCTACAGGCCGGCCTCTGGATGACGTCGACACTGCCGTAGGCGAGATTGTTGGAACTGACAGCAATGGCGTACTGCGACTCTTCATAGATAATGTAATGCTGCCATACCGGGGCATTCTGATAATTGCTCGTCGCCGAGCACGGCACCACTACCGTAATATTGCTGTTATATAGGTTGTTCCCATAATAGAAGGCGGCGTTTTCCATGGCGGGCGGCACATGCGCCATCGAATAGACAAACAGCAGATTCGTACAATTCCGAAATGCGAACCTGTCAATACGGGTCACGCTGTGACCAATGACAAGGGTGACGAGACTGGCGACCCCGTTACAGATTGACTCAGGAACAATCTTGACATTGTTTCCGATAATAAAACTTGTCAGATTGGAGCATCCGGACACCATGTATTGGGCATTCGTGCAGCTATCGGCGTTAAACATAAGCATGGCAAGTCCTGTACAATCGGAAAAAGCGCCCTGACCTATGCTGCCCACATTGCTTGGGATGGTGACAGTGGTGATACCGGAACACCCCTTGAAGGCCTCACGGCCGATAGAGACCACGCTGTTGGGAATGGTGATCGACGTGAGCCCCGAGCAATCCTGAAAGGCTCCGCCATCAATGGTAGTCACCCCTTCAGGGATGGTGAGCGCTGTGAGGCCTCTGCATCCGGAAAAGGCATCGGTTCCTATCTTATCGACACTGCCCGGAATGTAAACGGAGTTGAATCCTGAACATCCAGCAAAAGCGAAAGCTCTGATGGTAGTCACATCATCGGGGATTACCAGATCGACGATTTCCTCGCCTCCGATCGTCAAGCGGTGCGAACACCACGTCGGATTGGATGTACATGTAAACACGAACTCAATCTGGCACCATTCGGACAAAGTGCCCGTGAAAACAGTCATCTCCAGATCGTTACAATCCTGAAATGCACCCATACTAATGCAAGTGACGGAACTGGGAATTGTAATGCGGCGAATACCACTTCCCATAAAAGCGCCTATATCTATCATAGTCACACTCTGAGGTATTGTAATGGAATCAAGTTTGATACAATCAAAAAAGGTCATCCTTTGAATGATTGTCGAACTATCTGGCAACACAGCATGGGTAAGGGCTCTGCATTCACTGAAAACGTTCCAACCCATAGAATCCACACTGTTGGGGACAATAATAGAATAGAGTCCACTCGAAGAAAACGCCCCATTACCGATGTAGGTCACACTGTTGGGAATGTCGATAGAAGTGAGACTGCTGCAGCCTGAGAACAGCATGCTGCTTAAAGATGTAATACTATTGGGGAGCGTGACCGAAGCGAGCCCGGTGCAGTCGGCAAATGCAGAGGAGCCCAGCGACGTCACGCTGTTGGGGATCGTGATTGAGGTGATCCCGGTGCAACCGGCAAAAGCCGAAGTGCCAATGGACGTCACGCTGTTGGGAATCGTAATCGAGGTGAGGCCGGTGCAATTCATGAACGAAGAGTCACCTATGGTGGTCAAACTATCGGAGAAATGAACTGACTGGAGGCCGTAGAAGCCGTAGAAGGCGTAGTCGCCAATGGCACTTACTTCCGCCGGTATGACAAGGTCGGTAAGCACCGTATCCTCCAACCACATAGCATGCGATACCCCGAGCGGATTGGCTAGTTTATTGTCAAAAACAATCCGACACCAGTCTTCCACCGAACCCAGATAATAGGTCATTGTCAAACTATCACTATTCTTGAATGCATCGCTGCCGAAATGGGTCACGCTGGCCGGAATGGTAATGGAAGTCATACTGTCGCAATTGAAGAAGGTTTTATTGCCGATGGCTGTCACCTTATACACCTGTCCACCGTAAACGACACTATCGGGTATCACCACGTCGCCAATCAGCGTGTCATAACTGGGGAAATAAATACTATTCGTTTTGAATGTCACCGTGGCACTACCGCCCACTATGTTGTAGAACAACTTGTGTCCGCTGGGCGACACAGCGTAGAAATCGTAGGCAAAAGCCGATTGGGGAACCGCCATCGCACCTACCAAGAGGACAAGAAATAAGAATTTGTTTTTCATAGTATTGCCGTTTGGGGGGTTAATATTCCGATGATTTTTCGATGCAAACATACGAAAAAAAATCCATACTGCAAAAAAATTTTAGCGTAATAAACATAAAACAGGCTGAAACCTCTGTAATATCTGCAATCACAGCGGTGACCTCTCACGAAGGAGATTGGATCGCCTGCTCGGCGGGACGCTTCGCGAGATCTGGTAGTTCTTGTGGATTTTCTTTTAACGGCAAATTACACGAAGCCACACAGGTTGGTTTTCGGCGAATTACTCGAAGCTACGCAGGGTGTTTCTTCTCCCGCGTGCTCCGCACACGTAATCTTGGAGATCTTGTAAATCTTTTCGCTTCACGTGTTTGTATATGCTAGGTATATGCTGGGTATATGCAGAGTATATGCAGAGTATATGCTAAGCAAGAGGAGAGAGGAGAGCACACTGGTCAAATGCTACACACTTTACACTACATACAATACACTACACACTAAAGGGGAAACCAGTGGCCGAAGGACCACTCGATGAATTCGGCTTGGCCGTAGTGGGCGCTGATGCCGATACCGGCGTAGCTGCGGCCGAAATGATAGTAGACCGCGAGGCGCTCGTATACGGGTTCGAGGACACGGCTCGAGGCGAGCAGGTGGGCGCCGATACCGCCACGCAGGCTGATGGGACCCCAGTAGAACTCGACATAGGGCATGGCGCTAACATAGACGGGAGTGGTGTAGCTGTCATGGTAGCGAGGCAGTTGCCACACATGGCTGAAATTGTACCAGAGGTCGACCGTGGCGCCATAGCCCACGAGGGGGGAGCGGCGGTACTGGTAATTGAGCGAGAGGTCGTAGCAGAGGTAGACCCCACGCTGCATGGAGTGGCGGCTGAAGGTGAGGCCGGCGGCAGCCATGAGGCCGAGTTCGTGGTGCGGCTCGAAGGGACATTGCACCCCAGAGGGGCCGAAGGCCTCGCGGGGCGAGGGGCGGCGGCCGTCGTCGAGGGCCATGCCCACCTCGAGGTGGAGAAAATTGAGGCCGCGGTTGGGGCGGCGCATGTTGCCATTGCTGGAGTGAAGCAGGCGCAATGCCACATGCGAGCGGTCGTCGAGGTGTGCCACCAGCCCGATGTCGACAAGGATAGTGAGCGGGGTGGAGATGTAGACGTTGGCAGTGTCACCGGTGACATAGCGCGGCTTGGAGTAGGTGGAGAGCCCGAGTCCGAAGTCGAGGTCGAGCCAGGGCCGTAGCGGGGTCCGCAGCAGTCCCACGGCACCCAGTCGGTGACCGCTGATGCTCTGCGGAGCAAGTCCGGCGTCGAGGCGCACCCCCACCGAGGGCTGGTGGCGCATCTGCACCCAGCAGGCGGTGTCCGACAAGCGATGGAGCCAGGTGGCCTCAAGGCTGGCGACGAAGGTGTTGTGGGGCGAGGCGAGGTCGTAGCGCGTCACCATATATTCGCCGCCGAGGGCCAGCTCCCAGTGCGACGACTGGGCGGGCAGCGCCGCCGGCAGCAGGAGGAGGAGCAACAATATGGTCCTACGCCTGCCCATTCACCATGTCGAGATATTGCTGTTCGGTGATGATCTGCACGCCGAGCTTGACGGCCTTCTGGCGCTTTTCTGGACCCATCTTGTCGCCTGCGACGAGGAAGGAAGTCTTGCCGCTGACCGATCCGCTGACCTTGCCGCCATGGCGTTCGATATCGGCCTTGATCTCGTCGCGCGAGAAGTGGTCAAAGACGCCGCTGACCACGAGCGTCATGCCGTCGAGCACGCCGCCGGCGGCGGCCCACTGGCCGCTCATCTGCAGTCCGGCGGCACGCAGGCGTTCCACAATCTGACGGTGCTCCGGCGCGGCGAACCACTCGCTGACGGCGCGTGCCGTCACCTCGCCCACATCCTCCACCTGGGCCAACTCGTCGGCCGTAGCGGCCATGAGGGCGTCCATGTTCTTGAAATAACGGGCCAACTTCTTGGCCCCCACCTCGCCGACATAGCGGATGCCGAGTGCAAAGACGACACGTTCGAAGGGCACCTGCTTCGACGCCTCAATGGCAGCCAGCAGGTTGTCGGCGCTGCGGTCCTGAATGGTGGCGTCGGCCCCAAGGCCGATCAACTGTTCGCGCCGCAGGTCGTAGAGGTCGGCCACGTCGTGCACCAGGCCGGCAGAGTAGAGCAACTCCAGGCGTTCCGGCCCGAGACTCTCGATGTCCATCGCCTTGCGGCCCACGAAGTGTTCCAGACGCCCGATGATCTGGGGGTGGCAGCCGTCGCTATTGGGGCAGTAGCTACCGGCCTCACCCTCGAGGCGCACCAGGGGAGTGCCGCACTCGGGGCAGCGCGCGACGTACTGCACCGGCATGGCGCCCGGCTGGCGCCGTTCCATATCGACGCCCACCACTTTGGGGATGATCTCGCCCCCTTTCTCGATCAGCAGGTGGTCGCCCACACGGATATCCATCTTGCGGATGAAGTCGGCGTTGACCAGTGTGGCGCGGCGTACCATGGTGCCGCCGAGCCAGACTGGCGAGAGGTTGGCCACCGGGGTGACGATGCCCGTGCGGCCCACCTGATAGCTGATGCTCTCGAGGGGGGTAGAGACCCGCTCGGCCTTGAACTTGAAGGCGATGGCCCAACGGGGGCTTTTGGCCGTCAGGCCCAGACGGTCCCAGAGGGGCGTCTGATTCACCTTGATCACGATGCCGTCGATGCCGAACGGCAGGTCGAACCGCGCTCGGTCCCAATGGTCGATGAAAGCTTTAATCTCGTGAATATCTTTGCACTCCTGAATGTAAGGCTGCACCTTGAAGCCCATCTGGCGGGCCCATTCGAGACGACCGGCGTGGGTGTCGGGCAGAGCGGTTTCGTCGGGGCCCATCATGAAATACATACAAAACATCAGCTTGCGCTTGGCGCACTCGGCGCTGTCCTGCAGCTTGAGGCTGCCGCTGGCAGCATTGCGAGGGTTGGCGAAGGGCTCGTCGCCCTCGGCCTCGCGCTGGCGGTTCATGGCCTCGAAGGCGTCGAACGGGTACACCACCTCGCCGCGGGCCTCGAAGTCGTCGGGGTAGTCGCCCCGCAGGGTGAGCGGGATGGTGGGGATGGTCTTGGCGTTGGTCGTGATGTCGTCGCCCACGGTGCCGTTGCCGCGGGTGACGGCCTGCACCAGTCGCCCGTGGCGGTAGGTGAGGCCGATGGCCACCCCGTCGTATTTCAGTTCGCAGGTGTAGCTGAAGGGGGTGCCGTCCAGCAGTTTGCGTGTACGGGCCTCGAAATCTTCGATCTCTTCGATACTATAGGTGTTGCCCAGCGAGAGCATGGGGAAGCGGTGCTCCACCTGGCGGAAGCTGCGGTTCACCTCCCCTCCCACCCTCTTGGTGGGGCTGAGGGGGCTAGCCAGCTCGGGGTACTGACGCTCGAGATCCTGCAGTTCGCGCATCATGCGGTCGAACTCCTCGTCGGAAACCAGCGAGCGGTCGTTCATATAATACTCGTGGTTGAGCCGGTCAAGTTCGGCGGCCAGCTGCTCCATCCGCTGCCGGACGGGTTCGGTGTCTATCGCGCTGAAGAGGTCCATTGTCCAATGAAGTTAAGGGATACGGGTCCACAAAGGGTGATGTGGGAGAAGCGATCCGCCTCGGTGGCGAAGTCGACATGGAAGTCGCCCCCCCGAGCCACAATGGCCCGGGCGCCCGTCACGAGGGCCACCGCCGTCACGCCAGTGCCGCAGGCCCAGGTCTCGTCCTCGACCCCGCGCTCGTAGGTACGCACCGCCATCGCGCCGTCGGCGCGACGCTCCACGAAGTCGACATTCACCCCTTCGGGGAAGAGGTCGGCCCGCTGGCGCCAGCGGCGCCCCTCGCCCACCACGTCGAAGCGGTCGAGCGCGTCGACGGGCAGCACGAAGTGGGGCGAGCCGGTGTCCAAGGCCCAGCCCCCCTCGACCGCACGCACCCCGGAGCGGGGCACCTCGCGCATGCCCAGGGAGACGACGCCCCGATGGCCGTCCCAGCGGTTGATCACGGCGCTGTGCAGCCCGTCGAAGGCTTCGAAGCGGAGCTCGCGGCCGAGCCCCAGGAGATGGGCGAAGGCGGCGATGCAACGGCCGCCGTTGCCACACATAGAGCCCAGCCGGCCGTCGCTGTTGTAGTAGCGCATCTCGAAGTCGTAGTCGGCGCTCCGCTCGAGGGTCATCAGGCCGTCGGCGCCCACGCCGAAGCGGCGGTGGCAGATGAGGGCCACCTCCTCCACGGTCGGGACGAACGAGCCCTGGCGGTTGTCAACCACCACAAAGTCGTTTCCCGCACCGTCAAACTTATAGAATTCCATATTGTTCAGTAATCAATCATCGGGAAGAGCTTGCGGAGCTCCAGCAGCTTGGGGTTCTGCTGCAGCATCGCGTTGTACTTGTCGGTCGGCGAGTAGATCACCTCGTCCTTGGCGACAAAGAGGGGGTTCACCTTGCAGTCGAGCATCGGCATACCTGACTTGCGGCGGAGGGCCTCCATGACGTCGATGCGGTGGGGCTTGAACTCCTCGTTGAACCAGGTGGTCTGGGCGTCGATCTCGATCTGCCCCGGGTGGTCGGCCAGGTGTGGCAGGCCTTCCTTCATCAGGTCGGCCAGGCCGAGTTCGGCCGCGGTCTCGTCCCAGTAGCGGCCGAGGTCGTCCTGCGTGAGGGGTTTCACCTCGGCCTGGAGGCGCGGAGCGGCGGCCTTGGGCGGCTTGATGGACGCGATAGAGATGCCGCCCAGGAGACCACCGCCTTGCGGTCTGGCCGGCGGCGCGGAGGGCTGGGGCGCCGACGGGCTGGCGGGAGGCTGAGCCGCGGGGGCGGACGATGGCGGGGCCGCGGGGGCGGGCGGGGGGGG
>OCVV011358691.1_pt1 | contig 11910 bp, 6 predicted proteins | sample 1539721 | NCBI WGS metagenome assembly OCVV01 (sample SAMN02144230, study PRJEB22623) | gut metagenome | biome: sheep rumen | host: Ovis aries | place: New Zealand | reverse complement strand
CCCGTAGCCACACACACGTGTCCAGCGCCACCGTGATGGACTGCTCCTGCGTCTCCGTCAGCAGTGCGCGCTCCCATGCCGTGCTGTCGGGCTCGGCTCCCGTGCTGTCCGCCGCCATCTGCGCCACCTGCCACACCTGCTGCCCTTCGCCTCCGCGCCACCTCAACGTGGCGCTCCCTATCGCGCTGACCGCCTCCACACTGTCCACCCCAGGACAGGGGGGCACCCTCCTCCGGTCATACTCCGGCATGTAATAACTGACATATATTGGAGTGTCCCCAGCCACAGACGGATAATTTATCGGCCGCGGTGGGCAGCTGTAACATAGACCATAGGACGAAGCCACAACCTGCCCTCTGTCAGACAAATACAGGCTCGGACACCAAGAGTAAATGGTTGAGTCTATCGCGACCGTACTGTTGTCTTCCAAGTCTGTAACCTCAATGCGGCGCTGAGGGTTATGAGGGCGGTCACTTAGTAATGGTGCTTGTACTACTGGCGTCTGCTTAGACCATATCTTGCCGTCCCGCAATGGCGTGGTTGCCAAAGGTTCCGAATATTGGGGAAGGTAATAGTTATACGGTTCTGATTCCATCCATCCCTTACCCGGAAAAATCACTTTCACGTAATCTCCTGTCCTCTTATCATATACAACATAATAAACAAATCGCGAAAACATGCGGTAAGTTGGTCGTATATCATAGTTCTGGTAGAAAGCCGTGTCTGGTGGGTCAACTGGTACCGTTTCGAGCCTAATCTGATGGTCTTCGTCAAAAAAATAAGAAACAGGAACAAGCGTATCCTCGTTATAAATCATTGCTGGGTGGTACTTTCCTATCCCCTCCCAACCTTGCGCAAAATGTTGCTTACAGTACACATATTGAGAGTCTAACAACGGTGCCAAATAGTATTCAAAGTCCCACGGGAAAGGTACTGTGTCTGTGCTTTCCATATACCGCTGCCGCACCCACAAAAGATTCCCCGCAGTGTCAAATTTTAACAATGCTCGCACTTGTTCCGCTGCATACAGACTCTCCACCAGTATATAGTGTGTCGAATCAAGCATCATCCGAAATGGATACTCTATATTGGGTGGATCCGGCCAAGGTAACGATTGAGTACCTGTACTGTCAGAATAAGTACTATAACCTGTCCTCGAATACTTCCAAACGTCATAAGTGAACGAATTGAAATTGGCTGTCACGTAGACGTTGTCCTCCTCGTCAACCGCCAACCCTTCAATACTGACTCGGGCAAGAGTCGGATAATAACCTGGATTTCTATTCATGCCAGGATAATCAGTAATACACTGCCTGTCAATATCGCACACCATCGGCTTCCAACTAATTATATTGTAATTTGAATCAAGTACTAAGTGGTATACATCACACACCGAATCTTGCCAACCATTCCTCCACCACGGCTGATCTCCAACATAGACAGTGTCTTCATCTACTACTAAATAATGATTAGTACCCAGATTCCTCACGAAAAGGTGACTCCTATTATGGTAATCTCTAATATATGTCGGAGATAAAAAGCCGTTAATACTATATGGGCTTAGAACAGTATCCCAAACATAACTTCCGGTAATGGTATCCCGACGGCGGCTATAATGTCTTTCATAACCTTTGCTTACCATAGTTAGGCAACGCCTGTCAATTACATTCCCATCTAAATCCATAGTAATTAAAAGGCCCACAATAGCACCAGATCTTATAGTAAACGGGAAACACCTTAGGCTGTCAGGCAATAGTCTGCTGCCTGGCAAAGGCCAGTTATACGTAGTGTCAAACATGTATATAAATGGGTCAGCATAAAGATGTTGCTCGTTTTGTCCTGATATTTCCATACTAAAATACAACAGACCATTCCTTAATTGCATATCCCGTATTTTTAAGTACGGAGGCTTGCTGTGTTCTGTCAAATTAGAAGCATAATGTTTGGCCCACACTCGGTTGCCCAGCGTGTCGATTTTCACAACCACTATCCCGCTGGCAAATGATGTCTGTACTCTCGGATCCCTATCAAATTCTGGGTATACAGAGGTGTAGTCTTCCCAAAGCGCACCTCTCATAAAAGTTACTCCATAGTATGTGTTACCTTCCTCGTCCACAACAAAATTCGTACCACACCCCAGCCTATTATCATTGCCGCTCACCGTCGAGAGCCACCTGAACTCCACATCGGTCTGCCGTTGCTCAAAATCGGTCTGCTGGGCCACCGCCTGGGCATTCAACATACACAACAATAACATGACAATATCTATAGCCGATTTGGCTGTCCTATTTTTCATATCAATATCTCCTTCTAATAATTAATAAATAATGTAAATCTGCTGCACCTCTACTGCAATTTGATCAGCTTCAGGTGTTCCACCTCTCCCTTTTGTCCCACTACCGTCACCAGATAGCTACCTTGCGGCAGGGCCGACAAATCCAGTTCTCCGCTTCCGCCCGAGCGCACCAGCACCTGACCCTTCATGTTCAGCACTGTCACCGCCTCCAACTCCTCGGCCTTCAATCCTGAGGCGGCATCCACCACCCTTACAACCCCTGTGGTCGGATTGGGGTGCAACGCATAGCGGACCCCTCCTCTTGCCTTTCCTCCCGCGCTCTTCGAGTGTTCCCCTCCTTGCGGCAGTTGTGCGCACTGCTCGTACAGCTCATTAGCCTCCTTACACACCTCCTTGACGCAGGGCGAAGTGCCCTCTTTGCATACCAGAACATTGAAACAGAACGACTCTCCGGCTGCCACCATCTGTGTCAGGCGGGCATAGTCTATCATGAACAGACCCACGTATGGGTTGCCACTGATTTCTGACACCATCTCTCCAGGGCCGTCACACCACACTTTTATTATTTGATTTAGGAGTCCCGGCGTTGTACACACAATGTCGTAGTAGGCCACCCTTCCTGCCACACTCTGCCCCATGTTCAAACTGCACACAAGGTTCACCGGATCACTGCAGTTGTCCGGACTGAGACACTCCATGCTCTGCCTTAGGTCTGCCGTAAAGAATCCCACCACAACTCCGGTGTTATCCCTTACATTGAACCGCACTGCCGAAGGTGTGGTGAAATCATATTGAAACACCACTTGCAACGCCCGGGAGCCGCTGGCTGCAACGGTGAACGGAATCATTGGCGTGGTCGACACAAGCGGCACCGTGCCGACTATTGATCCCACCGTAATGGCACTCGGCAACATGTTGCTCAACATCACATCAAGCGTATACTCCACACCGCAACCCTGTCTTCTGCACGACACTTTCTGAACCACACAATTCAACGTGCGGTTTGCGGGGACCAGGCCGGTGTTTGTTGACGTACAGTCTATCGGGATTATATCCAACACGGGCGACACAGCTGTACACCCCTGCCCATAATCCACCCACAGTCGGTAGACTCCCGCGCCAGAGATGTTCAGCCCAATGGCTCCGGGCGGCGGCGGCACCGTACCTGACTGCATGACCCAGTTTCCACGGCGCCACGACCACGCCGACCCAGCCGCACACCCCAGTGTATACACGGAAGTATTCGCGGTAGCATGTTCACACATCGGGTAGCAGCCCGTAAGCAACCCCCCAAAGTCCGGAGCCTGCGGAATGATGATGCCCCCTTGGGGCGAGCGGCACCCCTCAGCATCTACATAATAGGCGCTGGCCGGGCCATCAGTATAGTACTGGGTGCTGTAACCACTGAGACCATTGCTCCACACTGCACACCGATACAGCGGCGGAACGGACAACTCCACCGCCCCCTCAGTGATGCACGCATTGGCGCCGAAAGCAATCACTGGCGCCGAGGGGAGGGAGTTGATGGCAATGGTTTTGGTGTCGCGGTTGGTGCAGCCTTGATTGTCCGTCACTTCCAGTTCAAGGGTGAAGCTCTCTCCTTGCGGAACTCTGAAGCGATAGTTGGCATCGGTCGATGCCTCCAGCAAGTTCCCGGTGCCGTCTGTCAGGCTCCACCGATATTGGTACTGCTCGCCGGCGTAGCCTATGGCCAGTGCCTCCTCGCCTTCGCAATAGGCACTCTTGCACCTGATGCTTGCCAGCACCTCGTTGGGGTAGTTCACATTTCCCGTTGCCTGACCCTTGCACCCGGTGGTCGGGTTCACCTCCAGCACTCGGTAGTCCCCACCCGCATACACATCGAACCATTTCGCATCCCGCATACTTTGGTCGTAGAGAGTCACCTGTGGAGTCCAGTAATAAAGATACTCCGGGGAAGGAAAGTCACCAGAACCAGAATAATATTTGACAGGTTTGGGAGTCCCGAAGCAAATCATCTCCGTGTAGTCATCGAGAATGTCGCGACCTATATCGTTCACTGCAACATCCACATTTATTTCCCCCGACTGCACACACCCATTGCACCCCTCCACATAGAGTGCCACATGGTGTGACCCACTGCTGAAAGTATGGTAAATATTGTTGCCGAAGTTGTACGATAGGTCACCAAATTCCCACTGCACCGTTTTGACGCAACCGTTCAAAGTGGCACTTAACACCGCAGGGGTACTCACACACAGTTGCATGCTCTGCGGCAGATTGCTTATAAGCACCTGCGGGCCGAAAGCGCGGATGTAGTCGATATAGCAATCGTGGTCAGTGCCTATACTAACCCTTATCGCAAACATCTGCTCCACAGTCGTTCCCACAAAGGCCGGGACCACGACCGCATCCACAAGTTCCCCACCGTAGAGGGTCTGGCCGCCCAGATACGCCACCTCTACCTGCATTTCAGGGGCGACCGCACACTCCGACTGGTTCTGAATGACTATATTGCCGCTGCAATCTCCGCTAATTTCGAAATTGAGCCAGCAGTCACTGTTTATCGGCTCCATCCCCACCGTCTCGCAGTGGCAGGCGTTGTCAGGCCCCCACTGCACCTTTATGCCATCCACACACCGCGCTGGCACCAGCAGTCGGCTGACCATACTCTTCAGTGTGACCTTGCTCCCGACTGGCGCACCATCGCACAAGAATGTGAGTGTGGCGGTCAACGTCACTCCCGCCGCCAGCTGCACCTCCACTATGTTATAGCATTTGTGAACCACACTGACCATCCCCGACTCCACCACACATGGCGGCAGGGGTGGCATGTAGGTCATGGTAGTGCAGCAGCCGTTCTGCGCGCACACGGTACACCTGGCTGACACTGCAGGGGTGGGAATACAAGGCTGCGCCTCGTATCCTGGTGTCCACAAGTAGGTGAGATCCATCCCCTCACCTCCTGTCACGCACAACTGCCCCTCACTCTCCACCAAATCAAGGGCAGGGAACTCGTTCACCGTAAATGTGTGTGTGGATGTTGCTTCGCATCCATATTTCGACACATAATGCAACACCACATTGTAAGTCCCCGCATGAGGGAACACCACATGTCCTGGCAGGCCACGCACCACTCCCACGCCGCTCACCTCCCAGTAGGTCTGCTCCCTGTCGACGTTGGCGAGATCTTCGACAGACTCCACATTCAGATGGCACAGCGTATTACTGCAGAACACCTCATTCTGTATTACCGGCGGGTCAATCATTCCTATTATCACCGTCACAATATCAGTCCGGTCTACGCCACAGGCCTTGCGCGTCAGATATAGCGGCACCTGCATCATGTGGCCCAAGTAGTTGGTCATCACCTGCACATTACGCTGCAGATGGTCACCCACCACCGTAAGGGTATAGGCCAGAGGTTCAGGGGTCATCCACTCATATAGCACCGGCACATCGGGGTGGTCCGGCAAGAGGTTCAGGTCAAACGACTGCCCCTCGCACACCTTGACTGGAGACGAGTAGGGCCAGGGGTCGAAAACAAACAGATAGGTATGCCACACCACAGCCGCCGACCGGCAGCCCGTCCGGCGGTCCACCTGATAGACACTGATGTCGGCCGCATCAGGGCCGAAAGTCACCATCACCCGCTCACCCACGGCCTGCGCCAAATCGGGCTGCCCGTTGTCCCACTCCCACAAAATAATATAATCATCCGACGTGGCATCTGCCATATAATACTCCGAGCTGCCCGGACACACCTCATGAGGTCCCCGCACATTCAGCGGCGCCGGCGGCACTGGCGGCACTTCTATGACGCGCTCAGCTCGGTTACAGAATTCTCCATTGACAGCTTCTACAGTATAAAAGCCACTGCCCGTGAACGTGTAGTTAAGATTGACTGCAGGCACATCGGAATGGTAACATTCTGTTCCATTATATTTTATTGTCCATGAACTACCTGTTGTTGCATTGGTCCCAAACTCCACTTGCTGACCCAAACATACAATAGAAGACTGTGGTGTAACTATCTCCAAATTGTCTTTCACCATAATTGTCTTCGTTACCTGATACGGCCCGCAATTCAGAATATCGCAACGGTAATGGGCCGTCAGCGTATAGGTCCCAGCTTGTGGCACTCTTAAGAGCATTTCATTCGTTGAGTCCCCTGATATGATATTAGCAGTGGGTGACGACACCGACCAGCTGTAAGCCGTACCACCCCAGAGGGGCAGTGAATATTTCACAACCTCGTCTTTGCAGATGACATCAGGACCCTCTATGACGGCGGCATCAGATATAACAGGGATTTTGACAGATTTTATTTCCCTGCATTGACAATCGCACCCGCTCGCATCCAGTGTAATTGTCCCATAGCCGCTTTGTGGCGCCCCCCACAATACTTCTATCGTCTGCATCCCTTGACCATGCAAGAGTGTCCCTCCATCTATGTCCCAGCTGTACTGGCTACATGGTGGCTCACCAACTTGATAGCTTACTGATGAATTGGCACACACTGTTCCGTAACAATTCATCTTCAGTGGGCACGACGGCGAGACATGGATTATTATTGTCTCTTCATCATAACAGCCACATTCATTGGTCACCCTGTGCACAAGTACATGATTATCTCCTACGGCCATCGCCCGGAAGGAATACTCTCGTCCCGTCGACACCCCCCACGGCGACTGCCAGTAATAGTCCACTATAGGAGTTGTTGATGTCTGGCTTGCATCTATCATTGTTATGCTGTCTCCCAGACACACATACAAATCTTTTTCCCCGGGAACTAAAGGGTTTGTTACATACGCCGGAGTAGACACCGAACGGCTCAGCGGTTTGTCCTCAAGCACTATCTCAAGCCTTGCGCTGACAGAGACTCCTTCAGAAGTCGACGCTGTTACCTCAATTGCGCCAACATCCCCTACTCCCCAGGTTACTGAGCATTGTCTGCCTCCAGCCAAAGAGTGTCCAGTTCCACCAACAATTGACCAACTGCAATCGGTAAAACCAGTACCAACAGCTTCGTACATAACGGTGTTACCTTTGCAGGACCGGACAGTAAAACTTCCAGGAATGATTTCTGTTCCATCAAGGGTATGAGTAATGCACTGATTGTCCCCCAATGGCATCACGCGAAGCGAAACAGGGGCTTGTGCTAATGTTTTTGAGTATACTGCACATACGAGCAGTAATAAACTCAAAAAACTATCTCTTAATATGATATAGCGTTTCATAAAGTAATAATTTATGATTATAGATGCTGCAAATATATGAAAAAAAATAATATCTGCAAAAAAAAATAATAATTATTTCCCTATTTTAACCTATTGCCTGTTCGCATTAACCCTGTCCCGTGACACGGCATTTGTTAATAAAGAGGCGACACCCGTAAAGTCGCATCGCTGTAGTAGACGGACGACTGAGCCGGCGTGCCTTGCTCATTGTCGCGCCTCTCGTACATTTGCATCGTAGTGTCCCCTGCATCAATATGAGCGGGCAGCGGAATGCGCCATGCAGAAAACCGGGAAGCAATTGGGACAGTTGACGACAATGTGCGCAAACAACGGTGGCGACAATCTCACATCAGCAAACAGAATCGTACCTTTGCCACCAGAAAATGAAACCAAAAAAACATATAAATTCGTGTAACCAAGATTTTTAATCATTCGAATCCACCGCCTTCTCCGCTCCTTCGTCGCTAAATGAGCGATGAAGGAGCGGGGAAGGCGGTGGACAAAAACAAAGGAGGAAAGAAACATGGCACAAATGAAGAAAAAAGGCATCGCGGTGAGCGGAAGCCTGAAGAAGGACAACGTGACACTGTACACGCGATGCGGCAAAATCATCATCCGCTCGGCCACAAGCGACATGCCGACGACCCGCACACGCAGCCAGCTGATTAACCGGCAGAGACTGGCTCACAGCACCAACCTGTGGAAGGCCCTGCGGGCAAGCGGCAAACCGCTGCTGGAGGGCGGCAAGACGGCCTACGGGCGTTTCTGCTCGCTGATGAGCAAAATGACGCCCGTGTTTATGACCAAGGAGGAGTACCTCAACTATGGGGCATTGCTGCTGCCGGGTATGCCAGTCAGCGACGGCATATTGCAGGACATAGCTTACCACTGGGGCGACGCAGGAGGGTCACCAGCCTTGGTCACTTCGATTAATGCGGCAAGGCCTTTGCCCGCCAATGCAACTGGAACAGACATGGTACGAGCACTTTGCGACAGAAACGGGATGTGGAAAGAGGGCGACGGGGTAAGACTGTACTCGTTGACTCAAACAACTGAAAGCATGATACCTAAAGTGTATGTAACGATGGAGGAGATATGCCTTGGGCACGGGGAGAGCGCGTGGCGTTTTGCCGAGCTGGAGCCGGCAACGGTGGACGGGCAACTGGCGCTGGCAGGGGCCGCAGTAGGCCTCACCAACCGGGGCTGGGCCATAGTGCACACCCGGAACGGACACTGTTCGAGCCAAGGGGTGCTGACCCGCAGTACATTGTATGAACAATACATGACGGAGGAGGCACTGCTGCGGGCCGCCGAGAGCTACGGCGGACTGACGGAGCAATCATTCATCACGCCCGGCAAGGGCTGAAAGCATGGACTTTACTGCATGCCGACGGCAACAAGGCCACTGCAATATTCAGTTGGAGAAGAAGGCTCCCTTGACGGCGAACACAAGGAGGAAGAGGACGGCTATGAGCTGCCAACGGCGGGCACGGACGGGTTTGCCGGTGCGGCCCAGCATGATGCCGAGATAGGCCAGCAGGAAAAGCACCACGGCCAGAGGGATGGCAACCCGCCACATATCGGTATGCCACGATACGAGGAACCCCAGGCCGAGGCCGGCAAAGAGGGTGTTGGTGCCAGTGGCGATGCCGAGGAGGAGGACTGTGAGCCAGCGCGAAATGTCGTAGGAGGGCAACTCTTTCTCCTTTTTGCGGAAGGCGGGGAAGAACATGCGGAGGGCCACCGCAACGAGCAGACCGAGATAGACGAGATTGTCAAATTCGGGCAAGTCGAAACGGAGCAGGTTTCCAACATAAAGTCCTGCAAGCATGAGCAGTACGTGGACAAGGGCAATGAGGAGGGCGACGGCCAGTCCCTGCGTGAGGCGGATGGGATTTTTGTGTGCACAAGCACGCAACGAAAGCATGACGGGAATGGACAGGGCAAAGGAGAGGACGATGTATTCTAAAACTGACATGGGGTTAAGATAATGATTGTGTTAAGGTGATAAAGTCGTTGACGGAGAGCTGCTCGGCACGGAGGGAGAGGAAGCGGACGGGCACGGCGTCGAGCGGCAGGTCGAGCTGGCGCAGGGCGTTGCGGAGGGTTTTGCGCCGCTGGTTGAAGCCAGTTTTGACCACTTTGACAAAGAGGCTCTCGTCGCAGGGCAGGGCATCCACACCGTTGCGGCGCATGCGGATGACGGCGGACTTGACCTTGGGCGGGGGGTTGAAGACGTGCTCAGAGACGGTGAAGAGGTACTCGATATTGTAGAAAGCTGATAGCAAGACACTCAGGATGCCGTAGGTTTTGCTGCCCGGCTGGGCGGCAACACGCTCGGCCACCTCTTTCTGGAACATGCCGACAACTTCGGGCACACGGCCGCGGCTGTCGAAGACTTTGAAGAGTATTTGGGAGGAGATGTTGTAGGGGAAGTTGCCAATGACGGCAAAAGGCTCGGAGAAGAGGGTGGCGGGGTCGAGGGCCAGGAAATCGCCCTCGATGACGTGGAGGCTGGGGTAATGGCTGTGGAGATAGTCTACGGACTCGCGGTCAATCTCGATGGCGTGGAAGTCGAGTCCCTCTTTGCCATAGAGGTATTTGGTGAGGACACCCATGCCGGGGCCTATCTCCAGCACGTGGGGCGTGAGGCCGGTGAGGGAGTCGGCAATGCGGCGGGCGATGGTCTCGTCGGTGAGGAAATGCTGCCCGAGGGCTTTCTTGGCCCGGACAGAGCCATCGGCGGCAGGGCGGCGCATGGGGGGATGTGAGTGTTTATATTCCATAGAATGAGCTGTATTAGCGAAGCAAGACGACTGTGCCTTTGGCGGTCTGGTAGCCACTGGGGGACTCGGCAGTGCGGTAGCGGCAGAGGTAGACGTAGGCCGCCTGGCGGCAGGGGGTGCCGTTGGCGGTGCCGTCCCAGCCCTCGGACATGTCGGTGCTGTGGTAGATTTTGACCCCTTGGCGGTCGAAAATCCAGATTTCGTATTCGAGAATGCCGTGTCCGATGGCGGCGAAGCGGTTGTTGAGGTCGGCACCGGGGGTGAAGACGTTGGGGAAGTAGATGGAGGAGTTGAGAAGCGAGAAGGTCTGGGTGAGGGTATCGGCACACAAGTCGTTGGAAATGATGAGGGTGACGATGACGGAGTCGGTCTCGGAGTCGGCGTAATAGACGAGGCGTGAGGTGTGGTTGCCGGTCGGCTGGCCATTGACGAACCAGGACTGGGAGGTAAAGCCTATGCTATTGTTGATGATTTCGAGCTGCTGGGAGCTTTTGTTGATTTCCCAGTCGATATGGAGGGGGACGATGGGTTGGAGGTAAAGGCTGTCGGCAGCGGCACAACGGGCAGTGCCGGCATGGCTGACGGTGAGGAAGTAGACGGTGGGGAGCGTGGGGTTGACTTGAATCTGGCTGAGGTGCTGCTGGGTGGTGAGGGAGGGGTCGGGAGGAAGGGAGGTCCACTGGTAATGCCATAGCGCGGAGGAGTCGGCGGTGATGAGGTAATGGGCCGGCGAAAGGCAGGTGTAGTCCGTAAGGAGCTGGAAGTGGATGGTGTCAAGCACTTGGAGCTGGAGGTGGATGACGCTGTCGCACTGGTTGAGGGTGAGGAGGGAGTCGACATAAGTGCCGGTAAGAGTGAGCTGCTTTCCGCCAAAGAGATAGGTGTCGCCTTGGCAGATGGTGTCGGAAAGCTGGAGAGAGTAGTAGGGATGGGTATGGAGGGTAGCGACGATGATGCTGTCGGCTCCGTTGAGGCAGGTGAGGGTGTCGCGGAAGGAGGCATTGCCGGTGAAGAGGTGGCCGTGCCACGTCAGGGGCAAATGGTTGAGACACACGGTTGTGTCGAACTGGGTGATGACGTTGCGGAAGACGTGGAGGCTGTAGATGATGAGGCTGTCGCAGAGGCTGTCGGAGGGGGTGACGACGGGGACATCGGTTACGTCGGTATAGAAAAGGGAGTCGCGGAAGGAACGGGGGAGCTGGTTTTCGGTACAGGTGTCGAGGTAACGGACAGTAGGCGTGTGGTGGACGGAGAGGCGGAGGACCGTAATGCTGTCGCAGCCAAAGGTGTTGGGGAGTGGGCTGCCAAGGGTGTCGACCAGAGAGTGGCGATAGGCGGTGCCTTGCCACAGGAGGCTGTCGCAGGCACTGGTGTCGATACGACCGATGGAGGTGGGATGGACGGTAAGGTGGAGGAGGGTGGAGCTGTCGCACTGGGGGTTGGTGAGGGTGTGGCTGGAAACGGAGTAGGTGCCGGGGGTGGAGAGGATGGTGCCGGCAAAGGTGACGGTCTGGTTGTCGCAGATGGTGTCGAAAAGGTGGATGGTGTAGGTGGGAAGCACCTCGAGGACGAGGGTGATGATGCTGTCGGCCCCGATGGCGTTGGGGAG
>OCVV011344527.1_pt1 | contig 11920 bp, 14 predicted proteins | sample 1539721 | NCBI WGS metagenome assembly OCVV01 (sample SAMN02144230, study PRJEB22623) | gut metagenome | biome: sheep rumen | host: Ovis aries | place: New Zealand | reverse complement strand
CGTTCATTCAACATTTTATTTTTTCAGGTTTTTCAAAAATTTTTGGGTATACCTTTCTATTTTTACAGTGGAAATACACGTCCCTCTCTCTAAAAGTTTTTATATTATAATAAATATATTATAATTATTATTTTTCACTTGAAATAATTTAATTACAAATGATATTATAATTGAAATCTATCTGGAGATTAATATGAATTCAAACATTTTCGATATAATCAAAGAGAAACCAACAATATTTCGTTCAAAGGAGTACTTAGATCATCGTTTTATTCCAGAAACTTTACCACACAGGGATGAAAAAATATCTTCAATTGCTAAATATTGGGTTGAAGCATTAAGCAATATAACTCCTCAAGACATTACTATATATGGTAAAACAGGAACAGGAAAAACTGCTGTTACTCTGTTTGCTAAAAATCAGCTTGAAGAAGTTGCTGAAAAAAATAATTTAAACATAAGAATTGAATATATAAGATGTACTGATTATAACACTGAATATCAGATACTAGCTAAATTATGTCAACAATTAGGTAAACCTGTGCCTTTCAGAGGATGGACTAAAGCAGAAGTTGTTAACACATTTAGAAATCTGTTTAAAAGTAATTCATTAGGTGAAGACCTAATTCTTATAGTAATATTAGATGAAATTGATGTTATATTAAAAAATGATGGAGATAACATTTTATATACATTAACAAGGACTGATAATGTTTCAATTACTTCTATCAGTAATTATGTTGATTTTAAACGTTTTATAAATCCAAAAGTAAAAAGCAGTTTAAGAGATAGAGAAATTGTTTTTCCACCATATAATGCTCAACAATTAGTTGATATTCTTGAAGAACGTTCCAAACTTTCATTTAACGAAGGAGCAATATCTGAAGGAGTAATAAGTTTATGTTCAGCTTTAGCTGCTAAAGAAGAAGGAGATGCACGTTATGCATTAGACTTACTTAAAACATCAGGTGAAATAGCAGATGAAAAAGAATCAGATGTAATACTTGAAGAATATGTTAAAGAAGCTAAAGATCGTATAGAACATAATAAAATTATAGATATTGTAATGACTTTACCAATTCAGCAACAAAAAGTTCTAGAAGCTATAACAATTTTAACACAGAAAAAAGAAGAAATTACATCCGGTTTGTTATATGATGTCTATCAAAGTATAGCAAAAAATGATAAAGTATCTTACAGAAGATTATTTGATTTTATAAATGAATTAGAAATGTTAGGATTAATCTCTGCAAATACTATTTCAAGAGGAAGAGGAAGGGGAAGAACAAACATTATTACTCTTCAATGTGATACTGACCTAATAGAAAAAGCTTTAATGTATAAAAATTAATGTTTTTTCATCTATTTTTTTTTTATTGTTTTATTACAGAATCCAAAATTGCCATTCTGACAGGTACTCCATAAAATGCCTGTTTAAAGTACATTGCATTTTTTAAAGAATCTACATCAAAGTCTATTTCATCAACTCTAGGTAATGGATGCATTAAAATAATGTTGCTGCCTTCAATATTTGATTTTTTAAGAGTGTACTGACCTTTAACTTTTAAATATTCCTTTGGATCAGGGAATCTTTCCTTTTGAATTCTGGTCATATATAATACATCGATATCATCCAAATTATCTAATAATGTTGATTTTAAAGAAAATTTACAATTCAATTTTATTAAATCATCTATTATTTCACCAGGCATTTGAAGTTCATCCGGTGCAATAAATATCATTTCAACATTAAACATTGCAAGAGCATAAACAAGACTGTGAACTGTACGTCCATATTTCAAATCCCCAACAAGTGCTATTTTTAAATTTTTCAAGTCACCTCTAGTTCTTTTAATAGTGTATAAATCCAATAAAGTTTGACTTGGATGTTGTCCTGCTCCATCTCCAGCATTTATAACAGGTACATCAACAATGTCAGATATAAACCTTGCAGCTCCTTCCATATCATGTCTAATAACTAATGCATCAGAGTACTGTGAGACTATTTGAGCTGTGTCATAAAGAACTTCTCCTTTTTGAACACTTGTTCCCTGTTTTTGACTAAAACCAACTACATCTCCACCTAACCTTTTCATAGCTGTTTCAAAAGATAATCTAGTACGTGTGGAAGGTTCATAAAACATAACACCTAAAAGTTTTCCATCCTTTTTATGACAGACTTCTTCACTTCTGGCAATAGGTTCCATTTTTTCTGCTTTTTTCAATATGTACTCTACATCACTTTTTCTAAAATCTCTAATTGAAATAATATTATCTAATCTAAAACTCATCTTAATCAACCCACTACATCTTCCTTGCAAAAGTAATATATCCAGTATGACCAGCCATTCTACTATTTGGTCTAGTTTTATTGTTTTTTATTTCTATTTCCCTTACGTTTCCTTCTCTAATTACAATATGTTTAAATCCTGTTTTTCCAAGAACCTTATTGACAATCTGGAACTGTTCTACATAAGGAGTATATACAGCTATAAAACCTCCAGTCTTTAAAATTCTATAAGCATCTTCAATTACTTCAGATGGTTTAGGTAAATCAAGGAAAACAAGATCAATACTATTGTCCTCCTCTTTAAAACCTTCTGTAACATCCTGATTATATAATGTAATATTATCAAAATATGTTCCAGCAATATTCTTTTTAATGATTTCAACAAAATCTTCTCTTATTTCATAACTGGAAACATGACCTTCAGGACCTATTATATTGGCAAAAAATAGTAGACTACTTCCGGCACCAGTACCTGATTCAACAATTTTACTTCCGTAGCCAATACCAGTAAAACCTGTAATTAAACCTAAGTCCTGAGGTAATAATATAGAACAGTTTCTTTTCATAAGTTCAATATAATCATTTATATTGGGTTCAATTACTGTATATTTCTTACCCATATGTGTTTCAAGAACATCTCCAACCTGTGCATTTTTAATATCTTCCTCAGGAATCACACCTTTTTCAGTATGAAATTCCTTATCATGTACCACATATTTTCTATTTTTACGGTCTACTATTATCTTCATATTATCCCTTATTATTATATTGAACTTTTTTCTAAATATTTATTCTTTAAATTCACTGTTTGTTACATCAATAATATTACTTGCAGTCTTTTCACCTATACCTTCAACATCCTTCAACTCTTTCTTAGATGCATTAACTATATTTTTCACAGTTTTAAAATGTGTTAATAATTTTTTAGCAGATACTGGTCCAATACCCGGTAAGCTTTCTGTAATAAAAAGCTGCTGTTCTGGTAAAGTAACAGGTTTTGTCTGTGTTCTTACACTGACAGGCTTTTTATTATCTTTTTCCTGTTCTCTTAGAGCAATCCTTTTTATCATAAACGCAGTATCTGTTTCGTTTTGGGTTTGAATAATTGGAATTCTAAAATCAATAGCAATTGAAGTTAAAGCACCTCTTATAGCATTAGGATGAAGGAATGTATGGTAAATATTTTCTCCTTCAATAATCATCAAAGGTTTTCTGCAGTTATTAACCAATTCTTTTGCCTGCTGATATAATCTCTTGTCAGTTATTGATTTACTGAAGTCTTCAACAGTCTTTCTTTCAATAATAATATCATCTGTAATCTGATAATCACCAACAGACATGCTTTTTACATTAATTTTACAGTTAATTTTGTCAAGTTCCCTCATCATATTGGAATTTTTCTCACGATAGTCAACATAAATTTCAACTTCAGCATTATCATCTGTTGTAATAGTATTAGGATTATAGGATGTCACATCATCATTGTCTGCAATATGATTGTCCAATGTAATGTTTTCTTTTCTATATGAATTATAAACATTACTTCTCATTGCCCTTTCTTTTCGTTGACTAGACCAGTAATATGATTCATCAATAGTACCTTTAGTCATCAGAATAAACATTTCACCTTCATGTTTACGACCTGTTCTACCTTTTCTTTGTATCATTCTTATCTCTGAAGGAACAGGTTCATATAAAATTACATAATCCACAGCAGGTATATCAATACCCTCTTCAGCCACACTTGTAGAAATCAGCACATTATAATCATCATGTTTGAATGCATCAATTGTTTCAATTTGTTTTTTCTGGCTTAAGCCTTTGTCATTATCACGGGAAGCCTGTCCATAGAATCTTAATGATTTAATTTTATGTTTTTTACAATTATCATGTATTGTTTTTGTAGTATCCCTGAACTGACTGAAAACAATAATCTTATTATCTTTATCCTGTTTGATTAATTCCTGAATCAACTCAATTAATCTGATCATTTTTGGATGATCTACTCCTTTATCCAAATATTTTCTGGTTAAAAGCACTGCTTTATTGAATTTATAATCATTTTTCAATGATTTAGCAGCTTTTGTCTTCTTTTTTTCCAATTTATTAAAATAATTGTTTAAAGTTTTAATACTTTGTGTTTCTAACAGTTCCTGGGAATGCATTATATTAATTACTTCAGTTAATATAGAAACACCAGTAAAATATTCCTTTTTAGGCATACTTGATGAAGCAATTTTTTGCTGCAGTCTTGACTGTTCTACAAGAATTTCTTTTTTTGAAGGTTTTGCAATAGAATCTATTATACCTAATTTTTTAAGGGTTCTTAATCTTATTTTCAGGGTTTCAGATATTAAATCCTTAATTTCCTGTAATTCAGGTGTTAATTTTACTTTTATCCATTTTGTCTGAACCTGGTTAAAATAAGGAGCTACATCAGGATCGTCTTCACTTTTAATAATAATTTCATTAACATAAATATTCTTGGAAACTTCTTTAATCTTACTTTTTTCCCAACCAGGGCTTGCAGTTAAACCTAAAATCAACTGATTTTTTGCCTGCTGAACATACTTTTGAGCTAAATATACATATGAATAAGATCCAACAGCATGATGGCATTCATCAAAAATAATAAGTGAAACATCTTTAAAGTCATATTCTCTGGAAATAATATCTGACTCTACTGTTTGAGGAGTTGCACAGATAACCTGATTTTCATTCCATAATTTTTTCCTGTCACTTGGTTTGTCATTACCTGTTAAACTGGCTACACTTGTACTTAAGAAATTTCTAAAACTCTTTTCATGTTGTAAAGTCAATGGTTTACTAGGTGCAAGAATAAGAATTTTACTATTTTCATGATTTTTCAATCTTTCAGCAGAAACTAAAGCAGCAACAACAGTTTTTCCCATAGCAGTAGGAGCAATAATCATAGTGTTTCCTTTCTTTAAAACACTCATTGCCAAGTTTTGCTGATACAGTCTACCTTCAATAGTATCCTTGTTTAAATATTCATGTTCTATAAAATTATTCATACTATACTAATTTATGTTAAATATAGTATATTAAAATTTTAATAGTAAAAAAAAAGTTTAAAAAAAAAGAGATAATTACGAAATTCGTAATTATTTAAGATATCATTTCAATTAATTTTTCAACAGTGTCATAAACAACATCTAGTTTACACATGTTAGGAACGTAATTTGCTGCTTTTGCTGAATTAACACCAATAACTTCATAATCCAATTCTTCTACAGGTGCTACTACCATACAAGTATCTGATACTATTTTTCCTCCTGCAGATTCAATAATATCAAGGTAACCACATTGTTTACTAATTGCTTTTATAGCCTTTGAAGTACAAATCCATAAATCTTTTTTAAGAGTTTTACCTTTAACAAGCTCAGCAACCTTCTGAATTTCAGTAATAGAAGCATGAGGACAACCAAGACATACTAAATCTGGTGTTTTATCAGTAGTACTTAAACTGTCTAATGATTCTTGTATCATACTTTCATCAATTTCAACAACTTCAGTTTCATCAAAGCTTTCATGATTTTTTGCAAATTCTGCTTCAGGTGTTACATTTTCAACATGATAAAGACTTACAGCTCCACTGGAAGCAAGAGCTGCTCCTAATGTTTTTAAGTTGTTACGTCCAGGATTATTGTTTAATATAAAGTAAGGATTTTTATCATTAACAATCTGACCTACATGATAACCTAATGCTCCAATTTGAGCTTCTGTGGTAAAATCATAATCTACATTAAATATCATGTCTGCTTTTCTGTTGTCAAGAATATGGTTTCCATAGTATGGTGTTCTACCAACAATTGCTGCAAGAAGTGCACTTGGTCCACCTTCACGGTTACTTTTTGCACCTATAACACTGTTTACATAACAGACTGCACTAGATTCACTCCATGCAACATGTTCATGTAATAATGGTGTGTTACCTATTAAATATGGTGTACAAGTACATGTACTCATAACTCCTATGCTTTCATAACCTTTGATGATATCTATCTGTTTTTTAGTGAATTCTTCACTAAATCCTAGTTCTTCCCAGTTATCTATGTCAACTCCTGCAGGATTAAGCATAGTTTCAAGTTCAACATCAGCTTTTTTACCTAAATCGACTACAAAATCCAGTCCTGCATCACCTATTGTTTTATATGAAACTCCAGATACTTGTGCTGATGTAATAGGAACCATTTTTTTAGCATCATATATTTTTCCTAAACTGACAAGGATTTCCATACATTCTGCTTTACCTTCTCCGTATTCACCATTATACATATCTTCTTCATATTTTGTAAGTTGCATAACCATCCACGTCCAAATTAATTATTTATTTGATATTCAACCATTTCATCTACAAGATGAATAAAATTATCTTTCTGGTCAAAAGGTATTGTTGCACCGGCAGCAATATTATGTCCACCACCTGATCCGTTGAAATTATTTGATGCCTGATTCATAATAACACCAAGATTAACTCCCTTTTCAACCATGTTATCAGTAGTTCTACTGGATACTTTGATAAGATTATCCATTTTCATCAAACTTAAAATAGGTTTGTCTGGTAATATACCTAATTCAATACCAATACTGCTTACAGCAGCTGCAATCTGTTTCTGCTCTTTGTCCTCTGTATATATGTATTGAATATTATCCTCTTGGATACTACCTTCTCTTTTTATCCATTCAATTCCATTTTGCATATTACTACTGTACTTGGATAATAATGACTGAGCAAAATCCATCTGATTATATTTGCCTAATTCAATACTGATAGCAGCAGTATATTCCTTGTTTTTACCACATGCATTTAAAAGATTAGAATATTCCTCAACATTTGTTAATTCTCGTCTGATATTTGGAATAGTATAAATTTCACCATATATATCTTCGTTAATAGATATTAACTCATTTTTAAGAGTTTCATATTCCTCTGCGGTTAGTTGATGTAATAATTTATCCTTAGGTATGTTATGTTTATCTAAAAATTCGCTAGTTTCATCAATAAAACCGGATAAACCTTTGATAACTGGAGTATAAGTATATGCTATTGATTTATGTAATGGCTGTGTATTGGAATAAGCTAATTTTAATTCTTTCTTAACTTCCATAGTATTATGTTCTAAAGCTTCATCTAAAATTAGTTGATTAATTCCTTGTGGACCATTTTTAAGTTGCATATCTCCGCATGCACCTGTTAATGCAAGGCCTGCCAGTTCATAATATCCGTAATCATGTACTGATAAATAGGATAAACCTGAACCACTAACTTCTTTGGTTCCATCAATATTAAATATATGAGGATTTACATGAACAATCTTTTTGTAATCAACTTGCATTTCAGGGTCAACATCTTCAGGAAACTGATGATGATCAGCAATTATAACATCTCCACTTAACTTTGAAATGCTTTCAAGATTGCCACTTCCCATATCTGAGAAAATAAATAGTTTATAACGGGATTTTGTAAGGTCTTTTACATTACTATCCCTAAGTCTTGGTAATATAGTAATATGGAATTTACCTCCTGCCTTTTTTATTGCATTAGCAAATATTCCGGCAGAAGTTAATCCATCAGCATCATTGTGAGAGATTATTCTCACAACATGCTGGTCTTCAATGTGTGATCTTAAAAGATCACAAGCTTCATCAGCCCTATTTAACAAGGAGAGCTGCTGTTTTTGGATCATATCTCCATCCTTCAGGAAGAACATTGTTTCTTGTGTAGTATTTTACTAATCTTCTGATTTTGGATTCAATAATCATTAATCCTCTTCTGGAGTGTAAATCTTTAGGATTTTCTTCCATGTGTTCTCTGATGTTTACTGCTCTTTTAATTAAGTTAAGTAAGTCTTCTGGGTATTCAAATTCTGTACCATTGTCTTTTAAGATTTCAGTAATTTTTTTACCGAGAACTGTTTTTGTACTAGGAATTCCATATTGGTCTCTTAAAATAATACCAATTTGGCTTGTACTTTGTCCTTCTCTGTGTAATTTTACGATTAATTCTACAATTTCTTCTTCGGTCATTTCTAACCATGCTGGTTTTTCTGCCATAAGTAATTCTCCTAAATATTTATTTTTAGTATTTTATATTATATTTTAAAAAAATCATTATTTACATATAATATAACAAATTAAAGTTCACTTTCTGAAAACCATTTAGCAAATTTTTCCATAGATTTTCTTCTATGTGAACATTCGTTCTTTTCATCAGTAGTGAGTTCTCCAAATGTTTTATCATATTCTTTAACATAGAATAATGGATCATAAGCAAAACCGTTAGAACCTTTCTCTTCTGATAAAATTTCACCAGCTACAGAGCCTAAAAAAGTCTTGGGTTCACATTTGGGTTTACAATAACCAATACATGACCTGAATTCGGCGTACCTGTCCTGTTCATCTTCTAATAATTTAATGATACCCTTATTGCTTATAGTATCCTGTACGTAAGATGAATAAGTTCCAGGAAAGTCATTAAGGGCTCTTATAAATAGGCCGGTATCATCTACAATAACTGGCTTTTGAAGTAATTCTGCAACATACTTAGCTCCGTAAGCTGCAACTTCCTCAATTGAACCTTGAACTTCAGGATAACCCGGATTTTCATGTTCAACTTCTATACCAAATTTTTCAAAAATACCTCTTGCCTCTTTAACTTTATGTTCGTTTCCAGTAATAAATGTTACTATCATTTCTATCATATATTATATTTGAATAAAGTAATACAAAAAAATTTGTATAATATATTAAATATATAATTAATATTAAATTATTTTAAAATTTTGGGAGGTTATTATTATTATTAAGTATTTTAGGTTTGTTTTGTTTTTGTTTGTTGTTATTTTATCATTAAGTGTCGTTTCTGCTAATGATATTAATAATGATGTGATTATAGAAGATGATTATACATATTTTGATGATAGTTATCAAGAAGATTTTGATTCATCTGTTGATTGGAGTTATGATGACTCTGATGATGATTATTATGGAAATGACGGGTGGTCTGATGATTGGATGACTTCATTAGAGGCAGATAATAATACCCTCATCGAAAAAAGTCAACCTGTTTCTGAAGATTTTCAAAGTATTACTGGTAAAGATTCTAGTTTGATACCTTTAAAAGTTGAATCTGATGGAAACAATTGTGTTTATTTTTCTTTTTATCAAATTAGTTTAGCTGCCTATTTTAACTAACACTAGAATAACAAGTGAATTTTATAATCAGTCTTTGTACAATCTTAGTCATTATGATGTTAGTGAATATTTATCTAGAATTACACCACAAGATCGAACTATAACTACTGGGTTGACTGTTTTGTGGGAGTATGATGGTTATGCTGATTATTTGGCATATAAATTAAATTCTTCAGCTTATCGTAGTGATGAAACTTTGTGTATTGTGGGAGTAAATTATGATCGTGTTAATTATGTTCAATTTAATGATTTAAAAATGGGAATGGTATTTCAGGGTAATATTACGAATGAATTTTACTTTAATTTACATACTTCTGGTGTATTGCCTTAGATAGCTAGGATTTCTTTGAATTTGATTAAATCGAATCTTGCTAAGACGGCTCAAACTTTGTTTATGAATTTGGATGAGAATTCTACGACTTATGTTTATACTAATAATTTAACAAATATTATGAAAATATATTCTCCAGAACTAGTGGATGTATTTGTTGATGAATTCTTCATCTGGAATTGTTTCAGGTATTGTAATATTGGAGGGGTTTGAGTATAATGGTGCAATAACTGATTCATTAGTTTCCGAGGTAAATAATGTTAGTATGCTGTTATTGTTAAGCGTTACTGATAATTCTTCAGAATGGTTCTGTTTTGAAGATTACTGTAATGATAAAAATATGAATTCTTCTCATTCATTGTTGGGATTTAGTACAAATAGTGGATGGTCTGAAATTGAATCTACAGTAGGTTCTTTAATAGCTTCTTATGGTATTGGTGTATTAATTCCATTAATTTGTGGACCAATCACATTACCTTTTATATTGGCAACTTTTGCTATAGGAATTGGTGTCGTTGCAATTGCTGATTCAAATGGTTTTTTTTCTGGTCATATTACAGAAGAAGATAAAAATAATTTAGTTGTGGATATGGTGATGTTACCTTTAGGTGGTGGAGTATCTAAAGGTCTTTCGATTTTAGGAAAAACTGCTATAAAACAAATTACTAAAAAAGAAGTTATTACATTAAGTAGTATTGAAGCAACAACTAAAGTTAAAGGATTTATAAATACAATTTATACTATTTCAAATGAATGTATTAATTATGCTAGGGATAAAATAATAGAAATTCCTGTTAGAACTTTTATTGAAGAAATTCGTGGAACAATTTATGGGGTATAATCATGAATATGGGTGTTTTAGTATTTGGGAATTGTTTTCTTGTTTTTTTTGTTGCAATTTTTGTAGAACGATTTATTCGTTCAAATTATTTTTGTGAACATTTTTTTTCAAAGTGTTTTCCTTAAAAAAGCAACAGATATTAAAACTAAGAATAATTTAAAAGTAAATAGTGAGGGTTATGTTGAATTGTTAAATGATAAAGCACAATTGTTTTATTTTGGATTTATTACTCCTTTGTTTTTATTTTTATTATTATGGCCATTTATTATAATTTGGGTGGTATTGGTGTTAGGCATGTGATTTTGGCTGTTATACTGATATTTCCTTATCTTGCTATAATTACTTTTATCAGGTATAAATTGACTGATTATCCGATTTTGAATGAGGATTATCCGTATAATCATAGTTATTATACATTTTCAATATTTGGAAATATTTATTCTATATTTATTTATTTTGTAGTATTAAGTGCTATGTTTATTTTCCCTAGTTTTAATCGTTTTGTTGGGGTTATTTTGGTTTTGGTTAAAATGCATATTTATCTTTTTATAGATAAATTTGATAAGTATTTTGGATGGAATATATTAAAATATGAATATGTAAATAAGATAGAAGCATTTGAATTATTGTTTGGTTGTTTGGTTGTTTTAATAAGTAGTTACGACATAATATTCAAAGTCTTATCTACTTAATTTTTAAAATTTTTAGACATTGGTTTTATTATTAAATTGGAATTAACGTTATTTTGGAATAATGAAATAGAATATATTTAGAACAGTTGTTAAAACTATTTATCTTCATATTGAAAAAAAAATAAACTATTTTATCTGTTTATTAGTTATTTAATAAATCCATAATTTAAAAAGCTTTATCTTTTGAGATAGTATTCACATGATGTGAAGAAATTCAGTTTTAATAATGATAATTTCAAAATGTTTAGATAGTGTTATTAAAATTTATATTAAGGTTACAACGGTTATAATAGGACTACTTATAGATGTTAACTTTAAATCTATAAGAATTATTAAAAAATATCCTTTCAATATCAGGATTATATATGGGCTTGAGGAACTGTTTTTACTAATTATTTAGACTTTAAAATTATTTTGTTCTCGTTATTTAACAAAAATTCCAATTTTATTATATTGTAGGCTTTGTAGAAATCCTTCTTTAAGATACATGAAAGTAATACAAATATGATAATGTTTAAATACTATTAAATAATAATATATATTTAGTC
>OCVV011289409.1_pt1 | contig 11920 bp, 13 predicted proteins | sample 1539721 | NCBI WGS metagenome assembly OCVV01 (sample SAMN02144230, study PRJEB22623) | gut metagenome | biome: sheep rumen | host: Ovis aries | place: New Zealand | reverse complement strand
TTAAACAAGAACGACCATATCGATGGTATGGCGGCATTGGCAGACGCAATGTGCGTCCGTCAGAAATGGTACAACGAGATTGGAGAACAGTTGAGGAACGAGTAATGGGTTTATTTGATGTTTTCTTCAAAAACAGTCCGAAACCAGTAGGGCAATATCAAGGAAGGTGGAAGATGCTTTCGGGTTATGAGCCTCGGTTCACAAAGTACACAGGTAGCATCTATGAAAGTGAGTTAATTAGGGCGGCAATCAACGCACGAGCAACACACATCTCAAAGTTGAAGGTTGAGATGTTGGGAATGGCCCGACCCGCACTCCGAACCAAGCTGATGAAGAATCCGAATCAGTTTCAGACGTGGAGTCAGTTCTTGTATCGACTATCCACTATCCTGGATGTCCATAACACGGCTTATATCGTACCTGTCTACGATATGTTCGGTGAGATTAGCGGAATCTTCTGCCCAGTACCTAGTGAGGCCGAGGTGGTCACTTATAGTGATGTCCCATACCTCCGTTATAAGTTCGGTGATGGTCGTACATTGGCTATCGAGCTTGAATTCTGCGGAGTGATGACGAAGTTCCAGTACAAGGATGACCTCATGGGCGAGAACAACAACGCTCTGTTGCCAACACTTGACCTCATCCACATTCAGAACCAAGGCATTGAGGAGGCAACCAAATCCTCCGCAACTTATAGATTTTGGGCGAGACTTACTAACTTCACTAAAGAAGATGACATGAAAAAGGAGCGAAAGCGTTTCTCGGATGCTAACTTTGGAAGTGATGCAGGCGGCGGCGGTATGCTGTTATTCCCGAATAGCTATTCCGACATCCATCAGATTGAGCAAAAGCCTTGGGTCATCAATGCAGAGCAGATGGCGGCAATTCGCAAGAACGTCTACGAGTATTTCGGAGTCAATGAGGAAGTGCTGACGAACAAGGCTTTCGGTGATGCGTGGAACGCATTCTACGAGGGAGTCATTGAGCCGTTTGCAATCCAGTTCTCGGAAGTAATGACCAAGATGCTGTTCACCTTCCGTGAGCAAGGTTCGGGCAACATGATCATGGCGACATCTAACCGCTTGCAGTACTTGTCCAACGCAGACAAGTTGAACGTGACCCGAGACCTCCTTGATAGAGGAATCATCACACAGAATCAGGCGATGGAGATTTGGAACTTACCACCTGTTGAGGGTGGAGATGTACGCATCATCCGTGGTGAGTACTACAAGGTAGAGGATAAATTGAACAACTCATTGGAGAGTGAGGAGGAAAGTAATGGATAACAGAGAAATGAGAGGGTTCTTGACTAACTTTGAGACAAGAACCGAAGGAGAAGATACTGGAATTATCAAAGGCAGACCGATTGTGTTTGATTCAGAGACCGACATGGGATGGTATCGGGAGATTATTGACCGACACGCACTTGATAACACAGACCTGCGAGATGTTCGCCTGTGTCTGAATCACGATACTTCCTACGTGTATGCGAGAAGTCGCAACAACAACGACAACTCCACCATGAGGATTGGTGTAGACGAGGAAGGAATGTATTTTGAGGCTCGCCTCGATTTGAGGTCAGCCAAGGCAAACGACTTATACGTTGCCGTTTCAAGAGGGGATATGTCAACCATGTCCTTCATGTTTGTGGTTGCAAGCGATGAGTGGGAGGATGTTGATTCCGAGTCACCATTGCGAACAATAAAGGAAATCCGCACAGTCTATGAGATTAGTGTGGTAACATTCCCTGCTTATGATGCTACGAGTGTTCAGGCCGCAAGTTCCGACTCTGATGCGTTGGATAACGTAAGAGTCTCATTGGATAATGCTAGAGCCGAGGCAAGAGCAATCGAGAGACGTAAGCAAACAATCAGAATTCTATCAATGATGTAGAGGAGAAAAGACATGGAATTAAGAGAAATGAGTATTGAAGAACTCGAGGCTCGTAAGAGTGCCATCGCCTCTGAAGTAGAGAGTGAGGGTGCTGATTTGAACGCACTCGAGGAAGAAGTACGTGCCATCAATGAAGAGATGGAGCAGAGAAAGGCAATCGAGGCACAGAAGAACGAGATTCGTTCCAAGGTTGCGGCAGGTGCAGGCGTAGTCGTTAAACAGGCTGTTAAAGAAGAGGAGAGAAAAGCAATGAAGGTTGATGAGATTCGTGCAAGCAAGGCCTATGAAGAGGCTTTCGCTGATGGTATTAAGAGCAAGGACTTTTCCGAGTGCCGCAGAATGCTGTTAGAGGCATCTGATGCAGAGGAGCGTGGTTTGATGACCACCAACGCTACCAACGGAACTGTATCCGTTCCTGTCATCGTGTATGACATCGTTAAGAACGCATGGGAGAACGATGCTATCGCATCCCGAGTAAAGAGAACCTACTTGCAGGGCAACTTGAAGGTTGATTTTGAGATTAGCTCCACAGGTGCTACTGCTCACGCAGAGGGTGCATCCGTTGACGAGGAGACCTTGGTACTTGGTACTGTTGATATCACTCCAGTACTTATCCTCAAGTGGATTTCCATTACCAAGGAGGCCGCAGACCTTCGTGGTGCCGCTTTCTTGCAGTATGTATATGATGAGTTGGTTCATCAGATTGCGAAGAAGGCAGTTGATACTTTGATTGCGAAGATTGATGCCTGCGGTACAGAGGCAACTTCTACTTGCGTAGGTGTTCCTGCAATCACCGCTACATCTGCATCCGTTGGATTGATCGCAGAGGCTATGGCAGAGTTATCTGATCAGGCACAGAACCCAGTTGTCATGATGAATCGTCAGACCTGGGGTGCGTTCAAGACCGCACAGTACGCTAACAAGTTCAATACTGACCCATTTGAGGGATTGCCAGTATTGTTCAATAACACTATCAAGTCCATCTCTGCGGCTACCACAGGTGATACATATGTCATCGTTGGTGACCTTGGCGAAGGTGCTATGTTCAACTTCCCTAATGGCGAGGATAGTGTTGAGATTGTCGAGGACAGACTCACACTCGCTACTAGCGGCAAGGTTAAGGAAATCGGTTCCGAGTTCATCGGCATCGGTGTAGTTGGCCCGAACGCATTCGTTAAGATTACGAAGTAATTGATCAGGAGGGACTTCATCATGAACATTCTAATTGCCATACCATCTATGGACCAAGTACCTGCACTATTCTGTCAGTCGCTCGCCACTCTTCGGAAGGTGGGCGACTGCGTAGTCGCTTTTCAGATTGGTTCACTTATCTATGATGCCAGGAACAAACTCGGCAAGACTGCCATTGAGATGGGAGCCGACTACGTGCTTTGGTTTGATTCCGATATGACATTTCCTGCGGATACGTTGGAGCGAATGCTCAACACGATGCAGGAGAAGAACTTGGATATTCTGACCGGGGTGTATTACCGCAGACGTCCACCTTATACTCCAGTACTGTTCAATCAGTTGGAGATGGTCAATGGTGAATGTCACCACACGGATTTTAACTACATCCACGAAGAATTATTCGAGGTAGGTGGATGCGGCTTTGGATGTGTTCTGATGAAGTCCGATGTCCTATTCAGTATGATGGCTAAACACCACGACCTGTTCTCTCCATTTGATAGAGTGGGCGAGGATGTCGCATTCTGTCTCCGTGCGAGAGAGTGTGGTTATAAGATATGGGCAGACCCATCAATCGACTTGGGCCATTGCTCATATTCCGTGGTAAATAAGCAGTTTTATCAAGCATTTAATAGGGAGACAAGTAAATGTTAGACCTAGTTAAGAAATCACTCCGCATCACCTCTGATGCGTATAACGATGAACTGAATAATCTCATAGATTCAGCCAAGTTGGATTTAGGCATTGCGGGAGTAACGTTGCCAATGGATTTGGATGCAATCTGCAAGACAGCAATCTGTACCTACTGCAAATTGCATTTCGGCTCACCCGATGACTACGACCGACTAAAGGCATCCTATGACGAGCAGAAGGCTCAACTGTCCATGGCGACAGGGTACACGGATTGGGGTGATAGTGATGCATGACGAGGGTATTTTGCAGATTTGCTCCCTAGAGAATACGGCAGAGGCAGGAATGATGCCACAGGATAGATTAGTAGTCCTTGAGTCTGACTATTATGCGAAGAAGTCCGCATCGTATAACCGTATCTATGCGGCTATGGGGGCGAACCACAAGTTCGACATGATCGTCAGAGTGTTCAACACGTCCACCCCGACTGATGGGATGTATGTAGTACTGGACAACGGCGACCAATATCAAATTGATGTATGTCAAGAGATAGTTGGGAAGGATTGCATCGACCTGACTCTGAAAAAAGTGGAGGATTATTATGACGTTGCAGGACCGATTGAAAGCGGTGAAAACAGCCCTAGTGGAGGCGATGGGGAATAAGGTGTACCACTACACCAAACCCGCCAACGTTAAGGCTCCTTACATCGTTTGGATGGAAGAAGGTGGAGATACTTTCAATGCGGATAACTGTAACGGAGAAGTATCTGCCACAGGAACTATTGATATTTACTCAAGTGATGAGTTTGATGCTCTATTCGACTCCCCTCCGAGTGCCCTCAATGGTGTAGCCACCTGCGAGCTGAACTCGGTGCAGTACGAGGACGAGACCAAGCTCATCCACTACGAGTACAGATTTTGGTGTTGATTATGGCAAAGTTCGAAGTCGGTAAGGGATTGGACGAATATCTTGCAAACCTACAAAAGATGGACAAGTTGACGGACGGAATGTGCGGCAAGGCTATCTACCAAGGTGCAAAGATAGTCGCTGATGAAGTGCGAAAAGGCATTGAAGGGCTCCCCGAGGCGAAGAAGTCAACCAAGAATCAGTTCTTGACCCGAGGCGTGACGGAATCGCAGAAGAAGGGGCTACTTGATGGCTTTGGTATTGCACCGAAACAGGACAAGGATGGATTTATCCACGTTAAGCTAGGATTTGATGGCTATAACGAAACCAAGACCGAGAAATATCCTAACGGACAGCCTAATTCTATGATAGCCCGAACGGTTGAGTCGGGCAATTCGTGGCACCAAAAGACTCCATTTATTGCTCCTGCTTGCAGGTCTGCAAAAGACCAAGCGGAGAAGGCGATGGAGCTAGTAATAGACGAAGAAATCCAACAGATTATGAATTAAGGAGGAAAAAATCATGTCTGAATTCGGAAGAGTTTGCACAGGTTTTTCTTTGCCGTGGGTTGCAAAGTATGCCGCATCCGAAGGAGTGGTTACTTATTCCCTGGCACAGAGATTAGCAAGAGGTGTGAGCGTTAAAGTATCCGCTAACTCCTCTAATGATAACAAGTTCTACGCTGACAACCAGGTAGCAGAGAGTGCTGATGGTGTGTTCACCGATGGAACTGTTGAGTTAGTAGTAGATGGCTTGCTTGATTCTGCTCGCAAGTTAATCTACGGACTTCCAACAGCTGATAGTGACGGATGGATGGATGAGGGCGATTCTGCTGTTGCTCCATACATGGGAGTTGGATTCGTTGCTCGATTCATGAGCGGCGGTGTGACTACCTATGTGCCTTATGTGTTGACCAAGACCAAGTTCGCTGTTGAGGGAGTCGAGGCAAAGACACAGGAGGCAGAGATTGAGTGGCAGTCACAGACTTTGACCGCTAACCTGTTCCGTGATGACACTTCTAACCATACCTGGAGAAAGATTGGCGAGGAGCAGACCACAGAGGCGGCCGCAGAGCAGATGATTAAGGACTATTTCAATGTGTCCAGTAGTGTAACGACAGAGTAGGAGGGAAGATATGAGGGACGACATCAATTTTCTATTTAACGTAAGAGCGAGAATCAATATCGCTCAACTCACAGAATCAAAGGCTATCGATGAGCTCGGTAGCCTTTTCGATTGTGAGGAGGAAAAGTCCATTGATAATCTCTACAAGGTGGCTCGCATTCTGAATCACGAGTACGAGCTGAAGAAGAGAATTGATCAGGGCAAGGAGGTGAACCTCCAAGAGAACTACGCAGTATTCACAAAGGATGACATCCTCGAGATGGATAATGTGGAATTCAATGAGTTCTCGGACAAAGTTTTCCGCACCTTACGAGGCGAGAGAACTGTGGAGGCTACCCCAAAAAAAGGAAAAGCCAAGCCATCGAAATAAATGAGGCTTGGCTCTATTTCTACGGCAAGAAGTTGAACATGACACGTGAGGAGATTATGGAGTGCCCTTGGCACTTCTTCAATGATTTGCTTGCGTGTGAGGCAATATACTCGGGGAACGCTACCCCGAAGAAGAAGAAACTATCATTCGAAGAGACGATGATGTTGAGGTAGAACGATGCAGGATATCGGAGTAAAGATTGGAGTAGATGGCGAGGCCGAGTACAAGCGGTCGCTACAAAACATCACACAGCAGACCAAGACCCTTGGTGCAGAGTTGAAGTCACTCAAGTCCTCATTCGATGGCGAGGCAAAGACGATTGAGCAGAATCGCCAAGTCAAGGAGAAGTTGAATCAGCAGATTGACGCTCAAAAAGAGAAAATCGCTCTGATGAACGAACAACTCGCCAAGACGAAAGACAAGTATGGCGAGGATTCCACGGCGGCTCTGAAGATGGAAGAGAACATCGCCAAGGCTACTGCGGCACTCAATGCCATGGAGACCGAACTGAAGAATATGCCTTCTGACCTGGATATGGTTGGAAAGAAGTTCGAAGAGGTCGGCGGAAAGATTTCCTCCGTTGGTTCAGGTATTTCCAAGGTTGGCGATGGGCTGACCAAGGGTGTAACCGCTCCAATCGTTGGAATCGGTGCGGCAAGCGTTGCGGCATTCAAGGAAGTAGACACCGCCATGGACACGCTTGTCACCAAGACAGGAGCAACAGGAGAGGCTCTTGCAGGGATGCAGGACATCGTTGAGGGCATTGCAACGACTATCCCTGTTGACTTCCAAGCGGCGGCAGATGCGGTCGGAGAAGTCAATACCCGATTTGGTGCTACTGGTGAACAACTGGAGACATTATCCACACAGTTTGTAGAGTTTGCCGAAATCAATAACACGGACGTATCTACATCTATTGATAATGTTCAGAGTTCAATGGCGGCTTGGCAGGTACAGACCAAGGATGCTGGTCTCTATCTTGATACATTAACCAAGGTAGGACAGGACACAGGAGTATCAGTTGATAATCTTGCATCGTCCTTACAGACCAATGCGACTACCTTGCAGGAAATGAACTTATCCGTTAGCGATTCCGCTATTATGCTCGGCAATTTAGAGAAGAATGGCGTTGATACCACAGCGGCAATGACTGGCTTGAAAAAAGCCTATGCAGAGTCTATCAAGAACGGCACGGACATGAACACCATGCTCTCTGACCTTGAGGATAGATTGCAAAACGGAGCAACACAGGCCGAGGCGGAGGCGGAGGCCCTTTCGCTGTTCGGCACAAAGGCAGGACCGCAACTTATATCTGCATTAGAGAGTGGACGAATGTCATTCGATGCACTCGGTACATCAATGAGTGACTTCGCAGGAACAGTTGACTCTACTTATTCAGATACACTAGACCCAATGGATAAGATGCAGACCACCATGAACGAGCTGAAGGTGGTTGGTGCTGATCTAGTGACAACCGCAGGTCCGATGCTGACAGATATGATGAAGGGACTCGGAGATGTAGTCCACACCTTGGCGGATGCGTGGAACGGACTAGACGAGGGACAGCAACAGACGATCATCAAGATGGCGGCAATCACAGCCACCGCAGGACCATTGTTGAGCGGATTGGGACGCATGACTTCGGGAATCGGTGGTCTAGTCGAGACAGGCGGCAAAATCCTCCCGAAACTACCAGGATTGGCTACTAGCATTGGAGGTATTGGAACCAAAGTCGCAGGGGTTATACCATCCGTTGGCGGTTTGGTGACAGCAATAGGCCCATTAGTAACGGCGGCGGCTCCATTCCTAATTGGTGGTGCAATCATCGCAGGAGTCATTGCAGGTGGTGTGGCTATCTATAAGAACTGGGACACTATCAAGGCAAAGTCTACCGAGTTAAAAGACCATGTAGGGCAGAAGTGGGACCAACTAAAAGAATCCACCTCTCAAATGTGGGATAACGTCAAGGGCAAGTTCAATGAGGGTGGAAACTATATCAAGCAGATTTCCTCGAATCGATTGAATGAAATCAAGACCGCATTCACGGAGAATGGCGGTGGTATTAGAGGAACCATGGCGGCTACATGGCAGGTGTTGACCACACAGTTTAAGACTGGATTTGATGTAATGAATTCCATCACGGGTGGAAGGTTGGGAGACATCAGAAACTCCATTTCCAGTACGTTCTCGGGGTTGGCAAATTCAGCTTTGACATGGGGACGTGATTTGATTGGCAACTTGGTCAGCGGAATTACTGGCAAGATTGGTGATGTTAAGAACGCAATCAATAGAGTGGCTCAATCAATTAGTGATAGACTCCACTTCTCCGAGCCTGATGTTGGTCCGCTATCAAATTTCCACACATGGATGCCCGACATGATGAAGGGCTTATCCGATGGAATGATTCAGAATCTTGGCGAGGTCGAGAATGCGGCTAACCAAGTAGCAGGAGCAATTGCACAGCCGATGCAGACCAATAACTATGGTGGATTCTCCATCGTAGTAAATGGAGCAGAGGGACAGAGTGCACGAGAGATTGCAGACGAAGTTGAGGCACGTATTGCTGACAAGATTGCAAGACAGGAGGCTGTATGGGCTTAATTAGGAACTACATGACCATCGGTGGCAAGTCCACCGAAGATTTTAATATCTACATCTCGGGGGAAGGTACATTCGCCTCCCCCGAGCGTGATTATGAGACTGTTTCGGTTCCTGGCAGGAATGGAGATTTGACCTTCGACAATGGAAGGTTTAAGAATCGCTCCCTAACCTATCCTGCGTTCATCACGAGGAACTACAAGCAGAATTTGGCAGACCTTGAGGACTACCTTGGTAGTCTCCGAGGTTATGTCAGATTAGAGGACACATACCATCCCGATGAGTACAGAATGGGCATCTACAAGGGTGGTATCAAGCCGAAGAATTCGGCGGCAAACCTGGCGGGCGAATTCGACCTCACATTTGACGTTAAGCCGCAGAGATTTCTCAAGGAAGGTGAGAGAGTTATCACCTTCACATCTGACGGAATCATTAAGAATCCAACCTATCAAGAGGCTAAACCCTTGATAAGGGTGTATGGCACAGGCACAGTCGGGGTCGGAAGTACGACCATCACGATATTCTCTGCCAACGAATACACGGACATTGATTGCGAGACGATGGATGCCTACAAGGGTGCCACGAATTGCAACGGAAACATTAGTGTTACTAACTACACATTCCCAGTACTAAAGGGCGAGACAGGAATCACCCTTGGTGGGTCTGTGACTAAAGTAGAAATCACTCCAAGGTGGTGGCGAGCATGATTCCTATTCTTTATTCAAAAGACACAACTGTATTCTCTCGAAATGGACTAGGGCGGCTGTCCGATGCTATCTCCTGCAATATTATCGAGGAGAGGAACGGACAGTACAACCTTGAGATGGTCTACCCTGTTGAGGGAATGCACTATTCAGACATTCAGCATTCCTGCTATATCTTTGCCAAGCCGGGGGATGGGCTTAACAATCAGTTATTTCAAATTTACAAAATCACCAAGCCAATCAATGGACACGTCAAGATCATGGCGAATCATATCTCCTACCAGTTGAGTCATATTCCTTGCGGACCATTCACGGCGGCGAATGCGGCACAGGCACTCCAAGGACTGAAGGACAACTCCTTGGAGAACAATCCATTCACCTTTTGGACGGACATCTCCACAACCGCTACATATACGCAGGATGTTCCTGCAAGTATCCGCTCACGCATGGGCGGAGTTAAAGGTTCAATCCTAGATGTCTATGGCGGTGAGTTTGGCTATGATAATCGAACAGTCAAGCTCTACGCTCATCGTGGAACTGATAGAGGTGTAGTCCTTAACTATGGCAAGAATATCACGGACATCAACCAAGAAGAGAACATAGAGAACTGTGTAACAGGCTGTTGTCCATTTTGGAAAGGTGAGGAAGGTCTTGTCACCTTGACAGAGAAAGTCGTTTATTCGACCAATGCCAATTTGTATCCGTATCACAGGACGGAGGTTGTGGACTTCTCTAGTGATTTTCAGACTATGCCAACGGAGGCACAGCTTAGAGCAAGGGCACAGGCATACATCAATGGCAAGGGAATCCCGAAGGTCAACATCACAGTATCCTTCGTGGCTCTTTGGCAGACCGAAGAATATAAGAATCTCGCAAGCCTTGAGAGAGTGTACCTTTGTGATACTGTCACAGTCTACTTCGAGAAGTTGGGTATATCTGCACAGGCAAAGGTCATCAAGACCGACTATGACGTATTAAAGGAGAGATACCGCTCCATAGAGATTGGTGAGGCTCGGTCATCCTTGACGAGCCAAGTGGTGGACATCTTCGAAGAGGTTAAGGCAAAACCGACTGCAGATGCTATGGAGGCCGCAATCAACTCCGCTACCAATCTGATTAGTGGTGGATTGGGTGGATACGTCATTCTGAAGAAGAACGCAGACGGAAAGCCCGAAGAGATTCTGATCATGGACACGGACGATGTGACCACGGCCACCAACGTGATCCGGATGAATAAGAACGGAATCGGCTTCTCAACCACCGGATACAATGGTCCATTCACCACAGCATGGACGATTGACGGAAGATTCGTGGCAGATTTCATTACAGCTGGAACGTTAAAAAGTATTGACATGCAATCTGTTAATATATCATCCGCAACTATTACGGGTTCATCCTTTAATAACGGAAACGGCACATTTCAAGTAGATACCAATGGCAACCTAAAGGCATCTTCCGCAGAAATTAAGGGGCAGATTAAGAGCGGTTCATCAATCGATGGCACTACCATTACAGGTTCTTCTTTTGTTACTTCTGTTTCCGGCAACCGAAAGATGCAAATATCACAAGGACAAATGGCCATCCTAAATAGCAATGGTTCCTTGTTATCTAGAATCAGTGGGGTATCCTCATGGAGCGGGGTAGGTGCAGGAGAGGGTATAAGCATTGAGGCAGATAGAATTGGACTTGGTGGGCGAATCCTACCAAAGCAAGGCGGAAATTACTATATATCGCTAGATAGTGGTAATTCCGTGTACTCGTTGGAATATACATACATCACCTGCTTAACTGATTTGAATGGCTCAACAATTAACTTCCCGTATGTTAGCCGTTACAATATGTACGCTGTAAAGAATGGCATTATTTGTTCACCAAATTAAGGAGATAAAATATGGAAATTACAATCGATGTAGAACCTATGATATCTGTAAGCGAGGATGGGCGGTTTTCACTTTCCTATCCCGTAATAAAGACAGATGGAAGCGTTAAGGTTATCCCTAACGCAATCAACTTTACTGAGGCAGAGTTAGCCAAGCGATTATCTGATGCGTTAAGCCTTAATATCGAGCAACCATCGGCAGAAGTTCCACTTAATGAGCCTGCCGAAGAACCTGTAGAGGAACCACAGGAAGAGAATAAGGAGGAGAAAGAGAATGTATCAACTGATTCTGAATCTAATACCACAGGGGATTCTACCGAGGATTAACGTTAGTCAGTACGACCACGGCCAAGAAGTAGACGTCACCCTCTATGATGGCTCAACGGCATACACCCTGCCTAGCAACGCAACTGTGACAGTCAGCGGCACGAAAGCCGACAACACAGGATTCGAGTACAACTGCGACCTTACTGATGGGATTTCATTTGCAATCGAGGAGCAGATGACCGTATTTGCAGGAGAAGTCGAGTGTGAGTTGACTATTCGCTACGGCAACAACCGAATCTCCACGATTAACTTTATCATTGACGTTGAGCGTGCCGCCTTGCAGGATAACGTGGTTATCA
>OCVV011141062.1_pt1 | contig 11920 bp, 21 predicted proteins | sample 1539721 | NCBI WGS metagenome assembly OCVV01 (sample SAMN02144230, study PRJEB22623) | gut metagenome | biome: sheep rumen | host: Ovis aries | place: New Zealand | reverse complement strand
AGAGTCAGGCCGCTTTCGCCGCCGCTTAAATCCAACATCAAATCATTTGCCGCAATACTTGCCTACTCAATACTAAGCGCGAGCGATGTCTAATTCGCGCGCGAAACAAACATAGCAACCTACTTCTTCTAATCTATAAGACGAAAATACCAATCCTTAACCTTACTCGCGCTCTTTAAAAATACAATACCACGCTTATTCTTTTCCTACTCTATAAAATAACTAAATGTATCATTCGTATTCCTAGTCTTAATAAACTATATCTCCTTCACATAAGTATTACTAACATACTTAGTAAAATCTGGAAACAAATAAATAAAATTACATTCTTCCGCGAAAAACTATTTCGCCAATTCCTCAAAATACTCATCATTCGCCGTAATAAATATTACATGCTAGTAAGTGCGGCCGCTCCTAATCCATTCACCAATAATAGTTGTATCTTCTGCGAACGATGCCTCACTAAATAACCCATGACACTCATCAATCACAACCCAATCATAGTCTACGGCACCGCGGCAAATCATATTAGCAAATCCCATTCTCTGGCAAACATCCGTTTCCCCATACTTATGCCGCAGCTACTCCACCGTAATACTCCTACTCTCCACAACAAGCATAGTTTGCGGCCCGTGGCACTTCTCATCTAACACCTAAAGTACCTTATCCATAATAGCAGTTGTCTTACCAACACCGGTGCCGCCGTTCAATACCAAAAAAGTATTCATATCCTATAAATTAGTTTTTCTTACTAACTCAATAATATCATGTATAGCAAATTCTTTCGCATCCTAATGCTCTCTCATATTCTCACCTCTAAATATAGTATAGGATGCCATAAAAAATAGGCGCGTACTCCCATATTATGTATGGTTCGCGCCGTCAATTTAACGAATGTACTAAACGCACAAACTCCATTGCCTACTCCTCCGTCTCATACACCTAATATATCCCCAAATCCTCATCATATTCTACTTGCATAGGCACCTGCGGCAATCCCCACTCCATTCTAACCTTCATAACCGCATACATATTATCATTAATACTAAAAGTATAAGTGGCATGTTCTCTATCCCACCTACTATACTTATCAAACTCTTTTATAATAAATGCCATTTTTTAACTCCTACAAAAATTAATAGTAAAGTCGGGGTTCACTACTCTTACAATAAATAAGCAAGAAAGCGGGAAAATAAATTGATTATAGGGCAATGGGGTTCCGATGTGAAGGTGTATATTGGTACTTCTCGATAGCAATCGGTATAGAGGTTGATGAAGCGGGAAATTGGGTGGATGTGCCACAATTTTTTACTTTTTTCAAACAAAAAATTAATTAAAAAATAAAATTATTTTAAATATTTATTTTTTTCTTTATTATACCATAAGAAAAAATACTTTGTCAAATACTTGACAACATTTTCTGACAATAAATTTTTACTTCTCTATCCATTAGAATACGCAGCTTATTTTAACTTATACTCATGGCCTTGCGCAATAGATTTTTTCGTGCGATCCCCCTAAACAGACATAAATGATATTATTTATTGACTATTTATATTTATATATTTTCCCTCCCACCTTCTTACATATATATGTATATAATATTAAAGTAGTAGTAAGCTAAAAATTTTTCTTCTACTGAGAAAATTTTCGCGGCGAAAGTAGTACCCTTTTTCCAGCTAAAATAGAAAATATCAAATGCGCCTGAAAAGGGTGCGTATTTTGCGGGCGAATGCCCTTTCAAAATGGCATTTACGAAAAATCATATTGCGTTCAGCTTCTGAGCTCTCGATAGCATCGGGAATAATGCAGCTTTCCGCAATAGAATTTTTCGTGCGCGCTGAATAAGTGAAGCGCCTATCTGTATGGAAGTCCCAAACAATTTTTAAATTCCAGCTTTTTTCAGCTTAAATATGTATACAGTATACATACTTGACAGCAGCTTCTCCGGTCCAGCTTTCCAGCTTATGTCAAATATTTGCCGCGGAATTTTCCAGCTTTCCAGCTTATAGCGCGTCCAGCTTATAGGCGCAGCTCGCGCAGCTTGATGCGGCGGCTTGTCAAGTACTTGACAGCTACGAGATGCTTGCGCCAGAAAGGGCGCCATAAAAATACTGGATACTGTATACTGTATACAAGGGGATAAGCACATTTTAGGGAATTTGTCAAGTGGTTGATTTAGGTGTTAAACACTTAAATATGGTAGTTGTCTTTTAGTATAAAATATGATATACTCTATCCGAGGTGAGAGAGATGAGGATTAGAGTAGCAACGAAAGAAGATTGTGCGAAGATTTGTAAAGCTCTACACTATAAAGATATTTCTTTTTGTACTGCCAATCAAGCACGGAATGATTATTTAATATGTCGTTTATATTGCGTGTACGAAGGCGACAAAATTTTGGCTACATTTTCATTAGTGGAAGAAGATGCGTGGGATTATATTGCGATTAAGCGTTTATGTATATTAAATAAAAAGAATTACGGAAAAGGGATTGCCCGATTTATTATTCATGAACTTGTGAATCTTATGCGGGATTGTAAAATTGGCGCGACTCCATGGGAAGATAACTATACGATGAGACATATATTAGAATCTGAGGGATTTAAATTAGAATATAAGTTTGCTGGCAATTGGTGCTTTTATAGCAGAGAGGTTTAATATTGTTAAACAAAGGAGAATTAAATGTATTGGATATATCTTGTAGAAATGGTTGCGCTTTCTATTTGGGTATGTGCTATGAAGCGGCCGAAAAATTGATAAAAGAATGATTCCATGTTAGAATAGGCGAAAGCCTATTAAATTAGGTGTTGAACACCTAAATAAATCTATTGACTATTTATTTAGATTTGATATAATATGTATGTAATCGGAAAGGAGATGAAGATATGTTTGGAAGGAAAAAAGAGTCTGATACTTGGAGCAGTGAAGATATTCATATGAAAGGACTATTAGATAATCTATATGAGCATAGGCAAACAATGATAGCTTGTTGCCGCAAGATTATTCTGTGTAAAGGAAGTGCAGAAATGCTTCCTGATGGGCCAGATAAGAATATAGAACTTCAAGAGATTGAAACCTATCAGAAACATATTCTGAATCTTGTTGCCGCATATGATGATGATTTAAGGCAATATAAGCAAATAAATAATACTCTTCTGAGACACTATACAGGGAAAACTCAGCAGTTGACGAGTCATGATGCATTGCATATGGCTTGGGAGATAGCATATAGGCAGGTGTTGGGAAAATGAAAATAATTAAAGTTAAACGTCTTGTGTATTCTAAACTTGGTGGGTCTGAAATTGTTTATGGTGGGGTAGAGTATGACGGGAATCTGACGGATGAAAATATTCTTGATTCGGTACATGAATTGGGAAAAACAAAATGGCTTTCTACTAATTGGGTAGGCCCGGGAGATAAATGGGAAGATGAACTTTGGCTTTTGAAGCCTGACCCGAATAATCCAGAAATAAAATATCCTATCTATCGTATCTATGTAGACACATTCTATCGGTATGAAAAGACTTGGTGGGATACCTTCTGTGATAGTATAAAAAGAATCCTGCGGATATAATCCGCAGGACTTTTTATTAGGTGTTAAACACCTAAATATATTATAATAAAAAAGCCCGAGATTTAAATCGGCACGCTGGCGGCTTCATCTCGGACTATAACCGAATTCTTCCTACGGCTCGGAGGATGTTCCATGTTTTTCGGGTCGAGACACATCCAATTTAGACCGCAATGAATACCGGTAAACCGCAGGTATGTAAACCCGGCGACTCGCTTCTGCACAGTTATGCTTCTACGCCTTAGCTCCACATATACTGTCTACCGCTACACTCGGCACGAGCCTTTGTGCGTTTCGACTGGGACTGTGTAGGTCTCCCACAGACACTCGGTTTAGTAAAAGGGTTTTTAAGGATACTTACGCCCTACGATAAGTGTTGGGCTTTCCGGCAATCTTGACGATTTCTTCCTGCCACAGATTGTTCAGAGCGTACTGAACCTTATGGCGATTCATGCCCTCGGGCAGTTCTTCCTCAATCTCGGCAAAGAGGTCGGCCACCGTCACGGGAGTATCCGTAAGGTTATCCACGACCAGATCGTGAATGGCTTCGTACTCAGCGGCACGAGCGGCCTTCTCGGCGGCACCCTTGTTCAGTTCGGTATCCAGTTCGACAATCAGGGGATTGGTTTCATCTACACCAAGGTTGAGCATGGTAGTACGAATGGCTTCCAGAGTAGCTTTCTTCATAATAAATACCTTTCTGGTTTGTGGGGTTTTCCTTCCCCTGTTTTCGTATATATCTTACCACATTTCGTGGAAGATGTCAAGTGTTTTTCTCAACTTTTTTCTTAGCGGGGAAAGTTGAGGAAACCCGTCCGCTTCCTCTCCTTGGGATTACAGGAGATTTCACGGCGACCCGTCAGTTCTCACCTCCGAAGGTCCATCCCTTACTGGGAACATCCTTATTATAGCACAGGATTTGCTTGTTGTCAAGAGGTTTGAGGAGTTTTCTGTTTCCACATGGTTGTTTCTGAGTGCCTCTCGTTCCCCTTGGAACAATTATAGTATATCACAAATTTAGAGAAAGTCAATTGTTTGATTTAAGTGTTAAACACCTAAGTATGAAGCGGCGGCTTAACCGCCATAGAGAAGGGAAAGGAAATAAAGATTGAGAACTACACTTGAACAATGCATCAGAACATCATTGATATGCCGATGCTGAGAAAGGTCTTTGAATACACCGAAAAGCGCAACTGCAAGGCCGAACCATGAAACCTGTAAGCCAAAGAGCATAATCAGAACCACATTAAGAATAGTAATTCCGCAACGAACATCATTCCATTCAAAGCGGTAAGCTGTTTCAATACCAAACCAATTTTTAATCGTCTGCATTTTCCTGTCCCTCGCTTTCAAATCTCAATAGTTGATTACTAATCCATTCATTCGCCCAGATAAGACGAATAAAGAAATCAGTATCATTGTCGCAGTTAGTAATAATATCACTAAGTTCCTTAACCAGTTCGGCTCGTTCTTTTCTCTGCTGTGGTGTACGCATTTTTATTCTTCTCTACTTTCTCAATATTATCAGAAAAGTTATGAATCAGATAGATATTTCCATTCTTTTCCATACAGTATTCCGGCGCCAATCCGTATGAAGAACCAACCCAGTCGCATCCTTATACCACTTACAATCCGTTTCGGAGAATTATGTATGATGGTAGCTGGCATTAGGCCATTGTCTGCGACCATTGAAATTGTCATTTCATGGATTCTCATTCTAACTTCATCCACCTTCTATTAACGAAGTCTTACTTTTTCTTTCAAGGGTAGTTTTTAATCGTCCGTCTTTTTAATCTCTCTTTCTGTACGGGAATAGTCAGTATAGCCATTCATATAAAAGGGCTTATATACTCTGATAGTATATATAATCCATTCCTTAGATTCGGAAGCAACTTCTATTTCTTCAAGAGGGTCAATTTCCATTTTTATAATATATCCTATTGTGGGTATAATTGTATCAAGTATTTGAACCTTTTGTCCAATCTTATACATTTTATTCTACCCTTTCTTCAATGCCGAAGTGCTTTAAATAATCATTCAGTTCCTGAGTAGTCATATTACCGTTGCCGCAGAAATCTCCAGTATCCAAACTCCAAAGCGTGACGGGATATTTTCCATCAACTTTTTCATATACGACCAATTCTTTCTGATAGCCCAAACTATTCGTGTACTGAAAACTTTTAAGATAATTACTCATTTAAACTTCTCCTATCCATTTGTCAAGAACATGCTCTGTAATGTGATATTCTGCATAATTATAATCATCATTGCCCTCATAAATAACTGATGCTTCATCATTATTCGTTGAAATGGAAGGCATATCAGTACGAAAACTATTACGACAAATAATCATACTGAGAGCAAGATTCATTGTAGAAAAAATTCCGCAAGGCCCCTTTGTTGCGCCACTAATACATTCAATGGAGTAAATTTTCATTTCCAATCCATCCTTTCCGTTCCTCTTGGAACAATCATAATATACCATAAATATTAGGATATCGCAAGAGGGTAGTTTAGGTGTTAAACACCTAATTAAAATAAAATGAAGTTAGCTTTCGCTAACCTCAACTGTTGTTCCGATACATTTATATTCATACATAATATTGAATCTTGTATAGCAAGATGAACAAACACATTCCCATACCCTTCTACCGCCATCTTCATCAAAATCATCCCAGAAAATATCAACTTCATAATCACTGCTACCACAATTCGGACATTTTTCTTCACTGAATAGCATTTCCCTTTTTCTCCTCTTCGACAGTATCAACCTGATAATTGATATCATATAAAGGATTAACTGGAGGGGTAATATTGTCCCAGAAAATTTCTTCTGCTTCTTCTTTGCTATTAGCATCGACACAGCAATAGCCCTGAAAGTCAATCCAAAATTTACTCATTTTCTTTCTTTGCCCTTTCCTTTTCACGCTTCTCTTTATCCTTGGCAATCTTTTTCGCTTTGGCTTTTTCTTTTTCTGTTTTAGCATCCTGCTTTGCCTGATAAGCCTTGATTTCAGACCGCATCAGTTCTTCGGCGGTCATATCATCACGCTCTTCGGCAACGATAACACCAATACGACAATAACGCTGAACACCATTCAAATCAGTAATGAGAACACCATACTGACGGTCATTGATTTTTACATAATCATACCCATCACAATCATTCCGGAACATATCGTTAAAGATATTCTCACGCAAATCCTTGTCAACAATATTCTTCGTAATCTTCGCCATTCTTCATCATCCTTTCTCTCTCGGTTCATACACATTATATCATATCTAAAGTAAAAGTCAAGATAATATTTTAGGTGTTAAACACCTAATTGGAGGAAAGGGGAAATGGACGATTACTCGTCCATCTCCACCACATCAATACCGAAGTCATTACAGAAGGTAGTCCAAGCCATCGTGAGCATATACTTTATTACCTCTTCATCAAAACCGCAATCCTCAAAAAGCTCGGTCAACTCAGTGATAAACTCATCGGCATCGCTTTCCTTAATAGCCCGGCGGCCATCCGGCAGGTCATAAACCAGAGCGGCCAGAGAGGGATACTTTTCCTCAAGGGAAATTTCCTCATCCTCATCCTCGTCCTCATCGTACTCATCGGAGGAAACCATTTCTTCAACTTCATCGGCATCGAAGTTGATAGAGATTCCCATAGCCGCCAGAGCGGCATCGATAGCGGCACCGTACTCCATCAGAACGCCGCAGTCTTCCAGTTCATCCTCATGCCAACCGTTTTCAACAGCCACATTGCGGAGAGCTTTAACGATTTCCATACCTTCATCAGCAGTCAGATTCAGAACAGTCTTCATAGTCGTAAAATTCCTTTCTGGTTTTATCGAGTGTCCTTCTCGTTATTTTCTTTCGTTCCCTTGGAACAATTGTATTATATCACAATGAGGGAAAAAAGCAAGAGGTACATTTAGGTGTTAAACACCTAAGTTATTAAAGCGTTAGTTAAGTCTAACGCTTTCTCCTTCTTGTAGAATCATCCACCGATTTACTTTATCAGTTATTTTTTCAAAGCCTGAATAGAATTGTCCACAATAGTAATAGCCATCAACAATGGTTCCATCGTGAAGTTCAAGTTTTAGGGTATAGCAAGAGAGCGCCCGGCACTCTCTTGCCTGTCCTTTATGATAGAATACTTTACTCTTCGGAATCATCTTTCTTCTTTCCTTTTTCCGCTTCTCTCATAGCCTTACGAACAGCACGCTCCTGGGCCTTGCTTTCCTGTTCAAGTTTATACTCTTCGGCGGCATTATATCCGTCATAAGGAGTATAGCCGCCTTCGCCGTTGCGAGTACCACGAGGAATGGAAACCTTAATCTTGGGATACTTTTCATTTCCTTCGGCATCGGTGATCGGCAAAGAAATTTCACCGCTGCCAACAGTAATAATATCCACATCAAAATGCTCAGACAGTGCTTCTGTGATTACTTCCAAAATTTCAGTACGAAGCGCATTTTCCAAACTTGCCTTACTTGCCATACGCATATCCTTTCTGGTTTGGGGAGTATCCTTCTCCTGTTCTGGAAAAATTATATCATAAAATTTGATATTTGTCAACAATGTATTTTGGATACAATTTTAGGTGTTGAACACCTAACTTTGAGTAAAAGAAAACCGCCTTACGGCGGTTAGGGGAAAGGAAAGGAAGATTACTTGAGGGAGTAGATGGCGGTCTTACCGGAATCATCCCGAACAACTTCGGATTTCCAGTAGTTAGTCAGACCATACACAATCTTACCACGGGCAATCCCGGTCTCGTCCGCAATCTCCTGTGCGCTCACGGGAGCAGAAGCCTTGCTCAGAGCTTCGATCACCTTATCATGGTACTCATCATACAGGGCACGGTTAGCATCGGCTTTCGCCTTGCCTTTGGACAGTTCGGCAGTCAATTCATCCTTGATGGAGAACAGATCGGTCAGATTGTGGCTGTCGATATAGTTAACGAGGGTTTCCATAGACGCTTTCTTCATAGCGGTATCCTTTCTGGTTTTTAGGACTTTTCCTTGTCCTTTTGACAATTATTATTATACTCAGATTTTAATAAAAGTCAATCAATAAAGTTAGGTGTTGGACACCTAAATATGGTTGGGCGAAGGGTGGGACATTTCTGTCCCACCTTCTTATTTCGTCTTGAAACTGTATACATCAGAGCGGTTATATTTCTTGATATATTCGCCCTTGTATACTTCTTTACCGTCAACCTTGATAATGAAAGGGTGAAGGGCAATCCGGGGAAGAATCTTATTTACTTTATAATCTGTTGCCCATTCAGCACCACGGTTGACACATTCATAAAGGATACTTGCTTCAATTTCAGAATCGAACAAACCCATATGCTCTTCAATAAACTCAGGGTTGTTATTCAGAAACTGATAAACAACTTCGGCACTACCTTTATAGTTTCCGCTATCCGTAAACCGCTTGAATGTTTCGCAAAAACTCTGATAGTCCGAATCGCCCGTAATAAACTCACTTGCGTATCCCCAAATATCATATACGGCCACATTTTCAAGGGGATTATTACATTTGAACCAGTCGCAATTATAGGCAATCACTTTATCGTCAAAATCGGAATTGTAAGCATATACTTCTTCAATATCATAATTGATAATATCCTGCTTCAATTTCCGCATGACATAGCCCCATTTATCCATAACGGCTTCACGCTTCCGCATCATCTGTACATACTTTTGCCGCTTTTCCTTATAGTACGCAGATTCAAACAGGGGCAGGTTGTGCCAAACTTGTTCAACCACATTCGCCTTAAAGTCAATCAGTTGCCCATCGGATTTCCGCATGATAACCCATGAACAATCATAGCAAAACGGCTTATCCAGACCAGTGGTTTCAGTATCCAGAATCAGTGCGTAATCAGACAATACATTTCTCCTTTTGGTTTTAGAGGGTTGTTCCTTCCCTGATTTCATAGATAGTATATCATACAGTATAAGGATTGTCAACGATGAATTTAGGTGTTCAACACCTAAACTATTCTAAAATGAAATTAGGGGAGACTAACTCCCCTAATTCTTATCCGAAAGCAATCGTCAGAGCATGGATAATATGATCAATCAGTTCGTTCGTATAATTCTTAGTCACCACAACCTTAGTAGAAGTAAAAGGCGGTTTCATGTACTGTTCATTGTCGGGGTCAGTGATAAGTGTAGTCTGTTTCATATCGAATACGCTGAAAGCCTTAACAGAATCTCGATTATACATATTATTACAACAAGCATCACCATCAAACAGGATGATATTGTAATTACAAGTCTGCGGTTTCTGGAGTTTCATCAGAATTTCTTTCATATCGTCCGGGATACTATTACCGCCGGAAGCCTTCATTTTCCGTTCACTCACGGACTGGCACAGATGAAACTCATGATTGATAAAAGCGACATCCATAGAGAAGTTTCTATTCTTACGCTCGATTTCTGACAGAACCGCAAGGATTCCATTAGTGATATCCACATTATAGTAATAACTGCCGGAGCAATCAATAATCAGATTCAAATGGCAAGTACCGAATTTATTGTTGCCCTGAGTAGTCATAGCCCGTTCAAAATACCGATAGTCTTTGCGAGCAACGGCACGAGGATTGAACACGCCGGAGTAGGCGTTGATTCCGCTACCGCCCTTGTTCTTCTTATTGAAGTTGCCAATAATCATTTCAACAGTTTTCTGAAAATCATCCAACTTCATGGCCTGTTCATCATTCAACCCAGAATTCTTGCCAAGAGAAGCACCAACCATACGCTGTACCTGTTCCGGGGAAAAAGGACATTCGTGCGGTTCAGTTTCCTGAGAGTCAGATTTATTTTCAAATTCTGAATCGCCATCGGTTTTATTCTGCTTCATTTCAGATTCAGAATCATCTTTCGCCGTATTGGAAGATTTACTATTCTTCTGATTCTGTTTCAGTTCATCCATATTTTTCGGTTCCTGATTATTGCCGTTTCCCGTCTGGGGCTGAAACTCTTCCGGGGATGAACGAAACTCTCTACGAACCAGATCATACAATCTATTAACTTCTTCTTCATAGCTTCCGGCGTTGATTTTCGAATCCCAACGGTCAGTAGACCGATTGATAGAAGCATATGTCTTAATAATTCGATTTACTTCTGACTGTACCTTACCAGTACCAAGCCCGAACCTAACGGCATTGAAAAAAGCAGATTTAGCATCAGTTGCCCGAGGAGGGACACCACCATACAAGTCATACAACTGCTTGCGGAAATTCACGCCATGAAAATAGTTGCGAAGTACGGTTTCAATGCGCTCATCTTCCATACAATTCAACTGAAAAGTATTGGTCAGATTTTCGGCAGGAGTAAGAATCGCATGAGAAACTTCATGATAGGTCATAGACCGAACCGCTTCTTCCTCAGTGACAGAATTATCCTTGACACTGCTCAACCGCTGAGCAATAATCGGATAAGAAATGACGATATTATCTTCCATAGGGTCATAGTAAGAGGTCGGCGCTTCCTTATCAATCTTTATACCAACTCTCCTACCAGTATAAAAACCAATAGGCAGAGTATTCACGATAGATTCACACTTGGCAAAACTCAGTTCCATTTTCATTCCTCACTTTCTGTTCCCCTCTCTTGGAACAATGATAGTATATCAAAGTTTTAGGAAAAAGTCAATTTTTATATTTAAGTGTTAAACACCTAATAATGAAAATGAAAAAAGAATGGGGATTACTCCCCATCCCACCCGACAATCGCCTTGGTCAACTGCTCGGCAGTCAAGGCAAATTCTTTGGCATCAGAGCAACGGTCGACCAACGGTTCGGGCAATCCGTAAATCATACCGCCAAGAGAGAGGTTCATTGTTCCGATAATCTGGAATCCTTCATGAATATGGACAGGACGGTTCTTGTAGTAAAATTCACTCTTACCGTCAACAATACCCTGAAGGAAACGCAGAGAATCAAAGGGAAGAAGATTGATTTCATCGAGAACAATAGTCTTGCCCTGTTCCATACAATCCCACAGAAGAGAAGGATTAAAATCCGGATTGCCATCTTTGAAGATAAAATCTTCCATCAAATCAGACGGCAACATAGAAGAATTACATACAATACAACGGTTCTCGCTTTCTTCCTGCGCAATCGTAGTCTTACCAGTTCCGGCCGGGCCGTAGTAAACCTTAAACCGGGTATTGATATGGGAAGTAGGCTCACCATACTGAGCAATGTCTTTGATAATCTGTTTAAACTCAGGACTCTTTACTTTCTGCTGGACTTCCTTCACATAGGAAGAATCCATCAGAGCAAAGTAGTTATTGACATACTCAGTTGCCTGCTGCTGTCCCCGGCAA
>OCVV011105543.1_pt1 | contig 11921 bp, 19 predicted proteins | sample 1539721 | NCBI WGS metagenome assembly OCVV01 (sample SAMN02144230, study PRJEB22623) | gut metagenome | biome: sheep rumen | host: Ovis aries | place: New Zealand | reverse complement strand
CACGGATAACGGCAGAAAGAAACAGGCGTTCACGGTGACAGCGGACAACAAACAGACAGCGGAGCGTAAAGCCTTCCAGAAAGCACGGAAAGCCGCAAAGGGTGATATCATTTCATGGTCGCTCCGTCTCAATATGGCGTAAAGAAAGGAGCGCACCAGGATGACAAAAAGACAGATCAGAAGCAAAATAAAAGCCCTCTGTGACGCGCTGAGAGCCGCAGAGAAGGACGGAAACGCAGCCCGCGCATTTTCCATCAGATCGGAAATTGAATACTTGAATTTCATGTACAGAGCCGCTTGAACGGCTCTTTTTTTGTGTGGATCTGCCCCGGTTCCTGGTTCTCCGTCCCTGTCATTTGGGGACGGTTTTTCGTGTGTCTGGATCTGTCCGCAGCTGATTTTCTGCCCGGCCTGATTCCGGCTCGAAGTCCGTTAAAAATAAGTGCCTCTATACCCGGCTTTTGAATGGACATATTGACAAACAAATACAAGCGGATATAATACCCGTTGTGAAGCGCTGTGAGGCGTTTTAAGCGATGCCAGGCCATAGCCAATACAGATATACACGCCATGCCATATATAAGCATATACGGCATGTGAGCGCGTCATAAAGGTATATATCATGGATAAAGACGTATTAACCAAATCAGAATACTATGCCGAAAGAATTAGAGAAGTAGAATATAATTATATAAATAGTCTGAATAATCCTGATGATATATCTAAAGTTGCTGTATTTAATGGTCTTATAAGTCAAATATATGTACAGATATTTAAACCAGATAGAAGAACTAAAGAATATAAAGATAATAATTATAATAATCTGAATAATTCAATATTAAACTATGATGATACAGAATTGATTAAGAACTTATGGGAAATGTATAAATATTTATGCAGTAAATATAATATAATCCCTATTATGTTACAATTTGCTTGTATGGTGGGAATTGGTAAAGACACTTTATACTCATGGTTGAATGGTGACAGACGAAAAGCAAGTATAACGCATGTCGCGCTAGCAAAAATGATACATGATGATTGTGAAGGTATAATTTTATCTAATGTCGCAAACAATAATTCAGTGGGATCAATTTTTCTGTCAAAAGCCGTATATGGCTACAATGAAGGCAATACTCTGACAATTCAGACAAGTGACCGAGAGCCGCCCGGATTGTCTGAAAAAGAGCTTATGGCCATTGTGGATGAACGCGCGGAACTTGACGCGCTGCCGGATTGACATATAGTTATCTGACAATTTAAAAGCGCTTGAATCAATCGATTCATTGATATGTGAGATGAATTGTGTATGAAAGATAAACAATATAAACAGATTACAAACAACAATGATAATTGTGCGACAAATAAACATGTGTTCTGGTGACATCTATTCGACAAATGTAGGTTTCGCGAAGAGATGAAAACAAGCGCCGCAAGCGAACACCTGTTCTGGTTTCGGATTCCGTGCTAGTGCACGGAACTATGACGGCGGGCGGGGTCTGGTATGCCCCAGGGCGGCGCGGTAGTTGCCTCTTCGACCACCCAAAGCCCTCAGTTATGTCCCACATAACTATATAATATATTATTTATTACTACAACCACTACAAGGAATAAATATGAATCTACATGGTAGACCTACTCAGGATAGAAAAGGTGAATCTATACGGATACGTCTTAATGATGAGATGAGGATGTTTATAGACCATAAGTCCAGAACTACTGGTAAATCTATATCGCAGATATTTAGAGATTATGTAGCTATGGACATGAGAAACAAGTAATTTATAATACATTTCACATACTCGGAGGGAGTACAGATGAACGTAGTTGAGTACAGGGATTATTTATCGAGTCTATCAAGGAAATTCAACGGAGTCTGTCAATGTTGCGGTAAGCGGAAAGGCGCTTCATGGCGATGGATCGCGCCTCCCGGACGCAGGCAGAATAAACAACTGGAGGCAATGACATATCTCTGTGATGAATGTCTGAAAAACGGTCAGACCAAATAACCTTGGTGGAGTGGTAAATACGGCCTCTGAAAATTTCTCAAAAACAAAAAAGGACAGTAATCCATTGAGTGAAATACTACAGGCATCATGCCGGGAAATCATAGACAGACTTAAGAGTCGCGATATTTTCTACGATGCGATGGTTGCGAGTGTGGAGTCCGCGATCAGGGACTACATAGCCAAGACGCATGATGACGGATCATCGTATCACGAATTAGCGGAGTTTATCATCAAGAGGGTAATTGGGGAATGCTGAAGAAGATAGAGTACAAGTCCACAGCACCAGGCTGCGCAGAGATTTTCGTTAATGGCTTTAAACTTAGCGGTGTATCGGCGTTCAACTTTGACCATCAGGTTGACTCCGTGCCGGAGGTGCACATAACACTCAGACCGCTTGCGGCGAACATCTCACAGCTCGCGGATCTGCATCTGGCATTTGACATCTCGTCACTGAAAGATGCCGTTGATGCATTGAAACTTTACGCACAGATCGATGACGGATTTGTAGATGCTGCGGCGTTGGCACTGCTTGAGGCGGGCGGCGCTGAAGATTTCGACCATGCCAAGATTGTATTTACGGATTTTATTGATGCGCTTGATTTAACTGCGGAGGTGACGCATGGTGATTGCGGTCAAGATTATTGCAACCTCGATTAGTTCGCTGCTCGGCCTGATAGCACTGGTATCGCTGATTGGCGGCAGATTGGATGACAGAGAATTCAAGGCCATGCTGTTTGTCTTCGCAGTGGTGCTGATGGACTTACTGGCGATTTGGGGGTAGAAGATGCCTAGAGGAAAGAACGGCAAAGGTATCGTCCGAAAGAAAGATCTCGTGACGGCGATAGAGAGACAGCTGAACATCCCTCGTGATGTGGCAGAACGAAATCTGGACATCATGACGGGAACCATTATTGCCGCATGCCGCCGTGGACATACCGTAGAGATTCGCGGCTTTGGCACATTTAAGGCGAAGCACTGTGCTGAAAGGGTCGGATTCAGTATCGTCACAGGTGAACCGATGGTATCGCCGGAACACTGGCTCCTATCCTTCAAGGCATCTAAGAATGTCAACGAGATGCTGATGAAGAAAGCTGAGAGGGCAGAAGCGGAAAGGCTCCGGCAGATGTATAGCCGTGATGAGTGAAGTCTCAACAGCGGTTCGTTACCGCTTCGCGGATGCATATGTCTTTGACATATTGTTTTCTCCTATGCCGCAGTAGGGCGGGGAGTCCTGTTAAGAGTTTCGAAACTCGCTGCGGTTTTCCCGGATGGGGAGTGTACATACCCATCGGAGAGTTCAATCACCTTGCGGGTCGCGACAAAAAACGCCGAACCCTTTCTTACGCGAGGAATTTCCAAAGGGCGTACCGCAAGTATCGGCACGGTAACTATTAACCATTTGCGTGAAATCATCGCAAATCACAACAAAAAGAACCTTGTAACTGCAAACTGGACACCAGAGCGTCTTGGAAATGAAATACTGACAGGGCAGAGAATTTTTCACAGTGGAGAGTGTTGAAGCCGTGACTGTGAATGCGGAGCGGAGATTAACCTGGATGACCGGGAGAACACTATTAAGCGATCTTTGGATGGACTGCCCGCACTGCGATATCGTCTAATCGGTCAGGACACGGCACTTTGACTGCCGCAATCCCGGTTCAAGTCCGGGTATCGCCGTTTCAAAAAAATTTAAAAAACAAAAAAGGGAGTTATTTATGACAATCCTTGCACAGAACGGCAGTACAATGGTGAACTATGACAACGTACTCGCCATCACAATGAACGACAAATATATTCATGCGCATCCGGCGAACGGTGGTCAGCCCATTGCGATTGGCGTGTACGACAGCCGTGAGCGGACGAAAGAAGTATTCACGAAGATGGCAACAACAATCATGTACAGCGACATCCCGAAGAGAGTGATTATGGACAAGGAGTGAGCATGTCGGAAATCAGGTCGAAGCTACAGGCGTATGAACTGGACTATGCGTGTGATGAATGTGGAAACGGCAGAATGAGGCCGGAGGGAATTGTATATCCAACGAGTCCTCCGCAATATCCGCATGTATGCGATAACTGCGGTTCCAAGATGACTTTCAGAGCCATGTATCCTCGCATCGCATATTTCTACAAAGGAACGGACATCGAAGTAAAGACCTGATGAAGCAAGCTGAGTTTAAATGGCACATGGGACGCACATGGATATCGTGTCCATACTGTCACAAAAGGATATTTCCATTGTCGGACGGTGCGGTCATCAAAGGACAGATATTTCAATGCCGCGCCAGTTATTGCAGAGAAGCATTTGAAGTGAATACAGAGACAGAGAGCCGAACAGAATAGGGCGTAATCTGTTTTTAAGAGCCATTTCGCTAATCATGAGCGGAGTGGCTTATTTTTATGGTCATCAGGAAGAATATACAGGAATACAAAGATCTTTTTGCGAAGCTAAAAGCTGACAATAGACGCAAATATAAAACCTACGAAGGATTGCTTGCGGCGTATCAACTGCTGACGGATGCGGAGATCGACTGGAAATTTACAAAAGGCGGTCATGTCGAGGAATGTAAGTATTTCGTGCATGAATCCATTCTGGCACACAAATATGCCCATGCCTATGCGGATGATCCAAGGATTTTCGACCTGTATTGGGATTTTCTGCGGTGGGAGGCTCCGTTCTGGTTTGAATCATTTTTGTATTACATGGAGCGGTACAGGCCGATTGAAAAGCAGTTTTATCGTCCACGGGAAAAGACTCTGCATGTTCTTGTCGAAGAACTGCAAAAACTGGAAGACGGAGAGTATGACTTCCTTGGAATCAGCTTACCCCCTCGGGTAGGCAAGTCTACTATGTGTATATTTTTTATGGCATGGGTTATGGGCAAGCGTCCCAATAGCCACAACGCCATGTCTGGTCACTCCGGGATCCTTGCCAATGGATTTTACAGTGAAGCGCTCAACCTGATAGGAACTGACGAATACACGTTCAGAGAGATTTTTCCCCGTGCGAAGCTACAAAGAAAGTCTGCTGACTTAAAGGAGATCAATCTCGGAAAGCCGGACAGATTTGCGACACTGACCTGTCGAGGTATTGACGGAACATGGACGGGTGCTGTCGATATTTCTGCTGACGGATACCTTTATGTCGATGACCTTGTTCGTGACAGAATGGAGTCACTTAGTCCGTCCAGACTGGAGAATCGGTATCAGGATTATCTCAATGTTCTTGTAGACAGAAAGAATGACGGATCAAAAGAGTTGATGGTGGGAACCAGGTGGAACACCATCGATCCTCTTGGACGAGTTAAGGCTGACAAGAAGAATAATCCGCGATACAAATTCATTGAGATACCCGCGCTGAATGCTGAAGGTGAAAGCAATTTCCAATATGACTACGGAGTTGGATTCAGCACGGAGTATTACAAAGACGTGCGGTCGAGACTCGACAAAAACGAGTGGGAGGCAAAATATCAGCAGAGGCCGTTCGTCCGTGAAGGACTCTTATTCCCGGAAGACGAACTGCAATTTTACAACGGCGTACTGCCGGAGGGTGACAGCCGTGTCGTATCTGCGGTTGACGTGGCGTGGGGCGGCGGCGACAGCTTATCCATGCCGATTGGCAGAGAGTACGAGGATGGGAGAGTCTTTATCTTTGACTGGGTGTTTAACGGCGGGAAGAAGGAAGATACGTTGCCGCTCGTGACAGGGCAGATCATGAACAACGAAATCCGGCAGATACGCTTTGAGGGCAACACAGGCGGCGATCTGTATGCGCAGTATGTGGACGAACGCCTACAGGAACATGGCTACAAATGCAGTTGCACATCACGGAAAGCCCCGAACAAGGTTTCCAAGATGGAGAAAATTATAGCATATTCGGGTGACATTAAACGAAAGTTCATCTTTTTGGACGAGGATCACCGTTCCGCAGAATATCAGGCAGCGATGGAAGAATTGTGTATGTTCGTTACGATTGGCAAGAACGAGCATGATGACGCAGCTGACGGATTGACTCAGCTTGATATGTTCATCGAAAATCCCGGTGCGAGGAAACAGGCCGTGATAATGGGGAGTTTGTTTTAATGGCGTATTCAAAGCTAAAACAGTACAGATATCTCGAAAAGGAATTAAAAGACCTTGAGAGAAGAATAGCGAGAACGAAACATCAGCTGACAGACATCGAGAACAGTGGAACCACAAAGGATTCCGTAAAGGGCGGCAGTGGCGGGATTCAACATTTTGTCATCGAGGGAGTGCCAATGCGTGACTATGCGTCCAAGCGCACGAGACTGCTCCTTCAGCTGAACCAGTACGAGAATGATGAACAGGAACTGATGGAAATCACTCAAAGCGTACTGACATACATCAAGAGCATCGATAACGCCAGAGACAGGCTGATCTGCAAGTATTACTACATTGACGGGAAGAGCCAACAGCAGATAGCTTTTCTGATGCATTACGATCAGACGAGGATAGGACAGATACTCAGAAAATACAAATTCTGACAATTCCTAAAATTCCTAGAAATTTCATGTAGCATGGTAAAGTAGGAAAACTGTAGATGGACAACGACAAGGAAAAGCGTTACTGGGTACATATTCCGTCAAGGAACATTCGACAGGCATCTGGCGTTGAGTTTCGCGGCAAATATATGACCGAAAAGGAGTACGCAAAATACAAGGAGCGGCATGGCATTAGTGAACGAATCTGTTCAGTACGGGAGAATCCTGATTACGACAGATGAAAAATACATAACCAAAGAAAATGTCAGGAGGGTGCTTCTTGATGCTTATACAGTGCATCTGCTGAATCGGGAGCGCATCAACTTCCTGATCAAGTACGAGCGCGGCGACCAACCGCTTCAGCGGAAGAAGGTAATCCGTCACGATATTGACATCATATGCACGGACTCGTTGCCGAACGAGATTGTTGAGTTTAAGACCGGGTACAAGTGGGGAAACCCAATTACCTACAAGCAACGGAGTATCTATGACGCGAACGAGAGTGATTCAAAGGTTGATAATTCCGGCATTGCTGAAATCAACGAGATGCTGAACGAAGAAGATGTCTTTTCAGCGGATGCGGAACTGGGATACTTTGTTGAAACGTGCGGAGTAGGGTATCAGCTTGTGGATATTAAGCGCAACGTGGACTGCACTGCGGTGTTTGATATCGTCACGCTGAACCCGATGAACACTTTTGTTGTCTATGATAATTCCGTGCATCACAGGCCTCTCATGGGCGTGACGTATGTGACGGACAATTCCGGCAATACGCACTTCACATGCATGACGGACAGCCAGAGGTTCCAAATCACAAATCTCTCCAAGTTTGACGGAGAGAACGAAGAAGACGGCATGGTCTTCGGGTGGAGAAACGGAGAAAAGAATCCGTTTGAGATGGTCAACATTGTCGAATTCATTAGATCGTCAGACAGGATGGGATGCTTTGAGAGACAAATATCCGCTATCGATGCGCTGAATATTCTTGAATCTGATTTCTGCAACAATGTTGCACAGGATACACAGGCGCTGTGGTGGGGAGATAATCTCGACCTTCCCGAAAAGTATGATTCCGATGGGAATGTGGTTGGATACAAAGTACCGAAGTCCGGCGGTTGGATACTTACGGAATCCGGCGAAAACAAGAAAGCAAGCGTTCAAGCACTTGTGATTGCAACGCAGTATGATGGCATTCTGAGCAACATCAAATATCAGCGGGACATCATCAAGCAAAGATGCTTTGTCCCGATCATGGCATCTGCGGGTGGTGGTTCAACAGGAACCGCGATGTCCATGTCTTCTGGATGGGAAAATGCGGAAGTACAGGCTCAGAAAGAAGAAGCCTACATGCGCAGAGGGAAGATGCAAGTCGCAAGGCTGATCCTCAAGGCGATTCAAGAATCCACGGATACGCCGGAAGACAGCAAAGCACTGCACTTGAATATTTCGGATATTCAGCCAAGCATACTCCGCGACCGTAATTACGACATGGCAACAAAAGCGAACACGCTTGCAACACTGCTGAATAACGGAATCGATCCGAAACATGCAATCGAGACGATTAAGCTGTTTCCCGATACGAATCTCGTTTACGAGGACAGCCAGGAATACCTGGATCTCTACTTCGAGGCAAAGAGAGCTGCAATCAGCAGAGCGCAGTCGGGCGAAAGCGGCGATATGAAAATCGATGATGACGGCACGGTCGAGACGAAGACAGGCTCTCAGGACTCATCGATGCAAGCGTCAAACAGCCCGTTTATAGGCGGCACGGCAACAAGCACAGGTGGCAGACATGGCGCGGGTGTTACTAAGTGAAGTCCGCAGTTACAAGGACTTAAACGATAAGGTCGGGTACACGGTATCCGTACCGTATGATGAGTATTACAGGCCGATGAAGATCAGCAAGGTGCAGAAGAGCCGCAGAGCAGATTTGGCAAAGCGGCTCGACACCATATTTGAAGGACTCCTGATTACGGCTTATGAGTCTCAGAGACAGTACAGTATTATCAGCGGACTTGATGAAATAAACCGCTTGTCTGGCACGATGGTTTACCGCATCGAGGATATCGAAGAGGCAAGACAGGAATATCTCGATGCTGTCGATGGCATTTACGATCCTGACAGACGCTTGCCGGGAAGGGCAGATGAAACCATCTATGGAATGCTTGCGGTGCTGATGCGGCATCTCGATGATGCTTATTACTACTCAAGGGACAGAGCGAGAGCCATTGCTGAAGAAGAAAGTAACTTCGTCTACGAATATTCCGAACTGGCTGAAGCACTGAGAGCCGGATATACACGGAAGAGATGGAATACCATCATGGACGGCAGAGAGCGTGACAGCCATGCAGAACTGAACGGAACAGTAATGCCGATAGATCAACCGTTTATGGCAAGAGGCGGTCTATTGCAATTTCCGGGCGATGATTCAATGGGAGTCAGCGATGAAGAACTGGTGAATTGCAGATGCAGCTTGTCCTACCAAAAATAATAGCCGTAAGGCTTTTATATAAGCCCCAGAGAAGGGGCTTAACAAATTTCACAAGTACGAAACTGACAGAGAAGTCATTAAAACACAAATACGCACCGCTAGAGAAAGCGGGATAACAAATTTCACGAAAGGGAATTAATTATGGCTGAAGAGAATAAGAATACTCAGCAAGAGCCGGATGCAAATGAGCAGAAGAATAAGGAGCCGGAGAAGAAGACTCCGACCATCGAAGAACTGACACTGCAACTGGCACAGGCGAATGCGGAACGTGCGAAGTACAAAAATTCCATCGATAAGCTGACGCATGACAATGCGGAACTGACGAAGTGGAAGAGAGAACGCATGAGCGCACAGGAGCAACAGGACGAGGCTGAAGCACAGGCAAAAGCACAGATGGATGCTTATGTGAAGGAACTTGAGGAGTTCAAGCTAATCACTGAAGCATCGAGCCGTTACATCGGCATGGGCATGGACGTGGAACTGGCGAAAGCAACCGCCACTGCCGAAATCAAAGGCGATATGGACACAGTGCTTGCCAACATCAACAAGAACAAAGAGGACGCTTTAAAGGCGGCAAAAGCTGAGTGGCTGAAATCGAGGCCTGACATCCCGGACGGCGGCACACACAGTGGGTTGACTGTCGAACAGTTCAGAGAGATGAATCTCTTTGAAAAAACAAAGTTAAGAAGAGAAGATCTTGAAACTTATAACAGACTTCTCGCACAAGAATAAATGCATAATACAACGGAGGTATAAAAATGGGTGCTACCGCTAATACCACGATGCTTGCGGATCTTCTCGATCCCCAGGTTGTCGCAGATTACATTGACAAGAAATTAATTGATGCTATCAGATTTGCCCCGCTTGCCCATATCGACAATACCCTTGTCGGCAGACCGGGCGATGAGGTGACGCTCCCGCAGTACCAGTATGTTGGCGCGGCACAGGCGGTTGCTGAAGGTGCGGACATTCCGATTGCGAAGCTGTCGCAGACCACTCGGAAGGTGAAGATCTCCAAGATCGGTCGAGCCATTCAGTTTACAGACGAGGCACTGCTTTCCGGCTATAACAACGACATCGCACAGGAGGCGGCTCGTCAGGTTGTCGTTGCGATTAATGATAAGGTCGAAGCTGATCTGCTTGCCAGAATGGATACGGATGCTGTCCTCACAGAGACGATTGCCGCAAATTCCGACCCGGCTGACGGCATTGCCGACTGCCTTACGAAGTTCGGCGAAGATATTGACGGCGATAAGGTTCTCGTGATTCCCCCGACCTTCTATGCGCGGCTGAGAAAGTCCAAGGCATGGATCCCGAACACGGAGATCGGTGCGGATGCCATCATTCGCGGCACTATCGGTATGGTTCACGGTTGTCAGGTTGTTCCGGCGAACAGACTTGCGAACACATCTTCCTCTACATTCGCAAAGACTTCCGACTCTGCTGTTTCTTCTGGCAAGACATATTACGAGAAGGATGCCGATGGACGTTATGTAGTTGTTGCGAATCCTGTAACCGCAGATCTCGGCAACTATTACGAAAAGACAACGGGAACGGCAAACCTTGCTTACATCGTTAAGCCGAATGCTCTTGCTATCTTCATGAAGAGAGATACTCTTGTTGAGTTCGACCGTGACAAGATCGATCAGACCAACTACATCATCGGTTCCAAGCTGTTCGCTCCGTATGTGTACGACACGAGCAAGCTGATTAAGGTCACTCTCGCTTCTTAATCGGGGGTGCTGCATGGGAATGATGATCCATAGGCGTAAGGAGAAGCTGAGACAGGCTTCTCCCGAAGCCAAAAAACCTGAGAAGTCCCCCACGATTGAGAAGCCTACTGGCAGAAGGGGCAGACAGCCCAAGAGGTGATAACGATGATGACGAGGGAAGAATTCATATCGATCTTAACCGTATATGCGGGGGATGATTACAAAAACGGACAATCTTCCCTTGTTGAGTCGATTGTGGATGATGCAATAGAGGAAGTCAGGAATGCGAGATTTCCGTTTGGCTACTCAGATGAGAAAGAGAAGGAATCACAGGAGAAAGATGTTCTCAAGCGGTATCCTGGATCTATCCGCAGAATCTGCGAGTACCATTACGACAAGATCGGAAAAGAGGGAGTGACTACTTTCTATGAAGCCGGACAGACCACCTCATGGGAAAAGGGCGGCACACCTCCAAGTTTTTTCCACGGCATCATCCCTTTAGCAAGAATTATTTAAGCGAATCAGTTGGCGTTGTGCGATTGTGTGCAGAACCCTCCACTGTCGCACAGGGATGTTCCAAGAATACACGGCGGGATCGGAACATGATTTATACGGAGGGTTGATATATGAGAAGTCTCCAAAGACGTAAACAAGACGTATGGACTACAATCGCCACAAGGAACGATGAAACAATCGAGGGGAGTACAACATACAGTAAGCCTGAGAAACATAGATTCACAGTATCCAACACAACTGGAACGCCGCACGAACTGCCTGTAGGTATCGTAGCTGAATATAATCGATATATTGTCAGCTTTGACCGTGACTTCAAGCCCGTTGAGGGCATGATGCTTTATGTCGATGTAGTGCCGGTATTGGATGCTGAAACTAAAGAACTTGTTCTGGATGAGAATGGCGAACCGATTACAAAGCCGGATTATGTGCTGAACCATATCGGCGATACGCAGAAAGGCACGATTGCCAGATACGGAATCAAGAAGGTGGCGGGAGATGAGTAAAGTCATAAAGATGACGCTTTCTACGGATTCAATCCAAAAGGCAATTGACGAAGTTCTGAAGTACAAGGAAGAGATGAATTTCAAGACAATGGAACTTGTCAGCCGTCTTGTGGATATCGGTCTGGAGGTTATCGATGCCAACAAATACAGTTCGGGCGATTCGGATTTTAACGACATCCATAGATATG
>OCVV012868687.1_pt1 | contig 11923 bp, 6 predicted proteins | sample 1539721 | NCBI WGS metagenome assembly OCVV01 (sample SAMN02144230, study PRJEB22623) | gut metagenome | biome: sheep rumen | host: Ovis aries | place: New Zealand | reverse complement strand
AAGCTATTTTAGAAAGACGGAATGCGAGACCGCGCGTCCCGCGTTTGTCTGTGTAGATGACTTTGTGCACAACAAGGGATAACTTTAGGGTGGGCTATACCGTATGTTGAAAAAGGCAAAACATAAAGCAGGATACACGTTGGTGGAACTACTGGCAGTAATTTCCATCATGGGAATCCTCTCGGGCATGGGCGTGGTGGGGTTCCAGACGATGGTTTCCCACGCCCGCACTAAAGATGCTGCTCTCAATGTGGCGGCATATCTGGAACGTACCGCCAACGAGGCCCGGCGGTTGAACGACACTCTATGTGTGCGGAAGGGCGCCGCCAACAAATTGTTGACCTACAAGGCGGCGTGCGATGCGGATACTTTTAGCGACCCTGTTGACCAACTTGTTCTCGAAAGCCAGGTCTCGGTTCTTGAAAGTGGGGTCCCCGATGGCATTGGTGGCGGAAATATCAACATAATCATCTCGACTGAGAAAAAGGCGTCGTTCGTGCCGCGTCAGGGACTTTCGTCGGCCCCTTACGAGGGCTATGTCGCTGTGAAGTATGGTGGTGAATATGGGGCCGCCGTCAAGGAAAAGACCAAGAATACATTTACGCCCAAGTGGAACCCCTCGGGTTCCTGGTCAAGCTTGTAGGGAGTTTGCTATGTGTATCCGAACTGATATAAAGCAATGCCGCAAGCGCGGTTTCGGCATCATGGAGGTCATGGTGGCGGCCCTTGTGCTCGGGCTCTTGTATGCTGCAGTCTGCCAGCTGCAAAAGGGTAACCGCGACGCACTGATTCGCATTCGTGGTCGTGATGGCGCTACCGAGGTGGCGCAGAATGTCATTGACGAACTGAACACTCGCGGAGTAGCTTATTTCACCGACGAGAATACGATTTCTTGTGGCGATAACTGCCTTACGTTGGCTAAACCCGATGAAGGGGGAAATCTAGTCAAAGATGACATCCAGGTCACTCGAACTTGGAAAGGTCAGCCGGGAATCGGCTCTTACGACATAAGCGTTGACTACACTGTAGACGTGAAGGTTTCCAGTGACAACGAGCCTAAGTACAAGACCACTGCAACTACGCAATATCTCCAGGCGATTTCGAGCAGTAGCACGGTTACTCATGTCTTTGCCAAGCGGGTCGATGTGACCGTCAGTTGGCTATATAAGGGTTCCACTCAGTCCATTACGGTCTCGGGGGTAATCAGATGATCAGACGTCAAAAATCCGGCTTTACCCTCATGGAACTCATGGTCTATATGGCCATCTTGGGCATTATCGTCATCGTAGCGGGGCGCGCCTTCAGCGATTCCACCAAGTTCCGTATACGTACCCAGAATATTCTTAAGGCTACTCAAGAGGCCGAAAACGTGGCGACACTGTTCAAAGCCGATGTGGCCCAGACGGGAGCAAAGAGTTCTAAGGCGAATAGCCCGCAAGCCTCGACTGATGCGTTCTACGTAAGTTCTATCCCTACGCTTTACATACTCCCTAACCCTGCTTCTGGAGCTGGTTCAGAAGCGGATTCCTCGTCTTACACGAGGACTCATAACAAGAACGGTCAGACGGGCATGGACGAACTTGTATTTAAGCGCATGCGCTATAATGCCGACGGAACCTATAGCGGGGTAGAAGAAATAACCTGGGTTGCGAAAGACAAGGTGCTTACGCGTTCCTGCAAAACGATAGAGGGTACTGGAAATGAACAATGCCCTGACGACAATCCAGCGACTGTGGAAATCGCCGATCATGTTGAGAAATTCGTTGTCAAGCAGGCGAAGCCGACCACTGTTTCCGGCGCAGTATCCGTTCTCCCATCGTCCAATGCCGCCGAGAAGAACTTTCGGCTGATTCCAAGGTATAACGAAGAGGATTTTAGGTACTTGGATGTATCTCCTGCTGAAGGGGGAACAACTCTTTCACTCACGGGATTTGCCCCCAATTATGATTTTTCAAGCGATAATCCCCAGCCACTGCTTAACCAGAGAAACGGGAACCAGGTTTTTTTAGCGACCAACAGTACAAGTGGCGACTGGAAAAGCCTGTGCAAAAAAGTGACGCTTGTGCCCAACGTGGAATATGAAATTTCCTTTGCCATGCCCTATTCAGAAGATGGCAGTCGCATGTTCTGCCCCGGGCGTGACCACATGTCGGTCGGTTTTCGTAGTGCGACTGATGGTAGTAAGCCTGCTGGTCTAGAAGATTTTTTCTTTTTCCCGCCTACACTTCCCGGAGCGTCAACGGGGGAACGTTCCATGCGCTTTACCGTAGCAAATACAATTGAGAATGTATGCCTGGCGTTCACGTTTGCCTCTTACTCGCCTGTTGTGGCAAGTGGAAAAATCAAGCTAAAGGATGTAGCCCTTAAAAAAATTCCAAGTTCGAATTATGTGTTCGAAGAAAACGACTCGATAGCGGTCGCAGACAAAAAAAACGTGAAGGCGCTGAAGCTGGAATTGCGAATCGGTCACGGTGGCAAGAAAGATGCGGACGGCGTAAGTCAGCCTGGCGAAACCGGTGAAATAGAGATGGTTGTCCCCATTCCAAGCAACGGTCCCAGGGACTAGGAGGGAATTTATGAAACTCAAAAAATTTGCGAAAAAAGAGTTTGTCATTGCGAACCTCGCAGAGGGGAAGCAATCTCATTCTAGATGGTCAAAGCATGGCGTCTCCCTGGTCACCGTACTTTTGTTTATGCTGGTGGCAACCATCGCCGCCACCGCCACCTACAAGTGGATTACCAGCGAAGGTCATTCCAGTGCTAGCCGCATGATACAGCGCGAGGCCTACCAGAGCGCCATAGCGGGCATTGAGAACGCCCGTAGTTGGATGACCTACAACGCAAACGATTTTGGCGCACTGGTGACGCAGTATTTCTCCAACGGGAAAAAGGCCATTTTGATGACCCCTAAACTGCAGGCATCCTTGAACGACAAAGGCCAGCAGTTCAATGTGTGGCTTACGGGTGTAGAGGTAAACGCCAATGGCACGTACAAGGTGCAAATTCTGTCTGCAGGTGAAGCCCGTGGCGGAGCAAAGCATAGTGAAGAGGCGATTTTCAACGTGGTTGGTCTCTATCGGGTGAATGTGCCTCATAAAGAGGAAGTCGGATCTGCTACAACGTCTTTTAACTACAACTATTTTGGCGGAGGCATGAAAAATGCTGGCGACCTTCAAGCAAAGTCAATGCTGATTAATGGTTCCTTGAATTCACAGAACAACCCAATTTACGTATCAACCAATCTTGTTGTGACCGGCAATGTTGAAATATCGGGAAGCGGAGTCGCTGCAGACACCTTGATGTGTATCGGTGGTAATTTAACCTCCCAAAATGGAATGGGTGGAGGAGATATTTATGTACATGGTAATTTTACGAGTAAAAATGGAGCACAAGTAAAAGTCAATGGCAGTACTGTAACGAAAAACTTGACAGGAAACGCCTATATTGAAGGAAATATTGAACAAAAAGACGGAAATCTTGTTTTTCCGCGACATTTAAAGCTTGACGGAACGTGGGCGGCACATCTTAATGGCTACGAAGCTGGTGTTGGTATGCATCTTTGTCTTGGTCCTAATGGTACTATTAGAGAAAAAGATGCTGGAAAAACTTTTGAAGCTGTTGGAAGTGTTTATATTGAAGGAGCCCGAGGTGTAAAAAATAGCGCCAGCAATTATGCGAAAATTGTTTTAGGTAAGGCGGATACCGCCTACGTGTATTCTCCGTATGTTTATTCAACAGGAGATTATACGCATGAATATACGTCTGAAGAAAGCTGTATTGCTTATCGAAATTGCAAACTTGCTCGATTGTCCGATGGAACTTGGCATCAGCATTACCCTTCAGCAAAGGTGAGTGGCGCTTATCAAACCGACAGATACTTCCTTGATAAAACGGTGGAAATAGTTTTTGAAGATAAACACAATACTGGTTACTCAAATTATTATTGGAATGGTCTTCTTGTCTATGATAAGGCAGTAGCAGAAGCAAATAATTATGACCCAGCGGCAGATAGGCTGGAACCAACTGATTCTTGGACAGTATGCACAAGGTCGAATAGTCCAGTTGGTGTATATGGTGAAACTGGTTCCGCTTATCTTCCGACATGTACGATTAATTCGTGGTTCAAGTCAAATGGAACTATATCGACGACTATGCCTTCGTCTTTTGATTGTGGTCAGGATGTAAAGGAACGGTGCAGTGCTTTGTGGCAATCTTCAGCGTCAGGGTGTCCTGCAAATTCCGATGGCACCGGAAGCACCTCCTACATAGTCCCCGACGTTATAAAAACGGGTATTGGTACATTTGGTGGCGAGAAATATGCAAATGTCTTTTCGTGCGTCAAGACCATAATAAATAGTGTGGATCCCCAGGGAAATGTTCTGAATGGTTATGATTTCTCGAATTTTTCAACTTGCTATGATAGAGCCAAAGATAGCGTAATCGCAGGTGTTAGCAATCCTCTATATAATGGTTACTTAGTCGTGAAATTCGGAAGAGACAATTTCTTCAAGTCGGCAAAAGGCACTTTGACAGGAAAGTTTATATTCATTGTGGATCAGGACTTTGGTAGTGGTTCCAAAGTTAATCTTCCCACAACAGGATCCGATGAATCTTTTGTTTTTATGTATTTCAAAGAAGGATGTTCTGGAGATATTCAGCCTATCGACGCGTCTAGTAATTACAATTACTTCATTTACACAAAAAAGGATATAACACAGGTTCTGTTTAACAATGCTTCTTTGAATGGCTCTATTTATGGAGAGGTGGGGCCCAAGGCAAGCCCAACCTGCGCTAAGGTAAAGACTTTCCAGACGAGTAAGATGATATACAATCAGAATTTGCTAAACAGTCTTGCTGCTGCCGGAATCATTTGCGACACTACCGTTGCGAATTGCGGTGGCACGGCAAGCAGTTCTCCTTCTTCGAGTGCTTCTAGCACTAGTTCTGGTAGCACCTCGTCGGCTTCTGCTCTCAATGACTTAGATGTCTACCATATCGCCACGGCACCTCAGCTCGGTATTACTCTAGAATCCCAGTACGAAAGCCCAATCAATGCCCCACCTGCTGCAAATGTGGCAAATTTTGCCCCGTCTTTTCTTGTGATGCCCCGAGTAATCTATCTGCCAACAAATCCCGTAGGACGGCTGGAGGACTATTACTCCATTATCAACCTGAACGGAGCCGCAGAATCCAAAAACCCATCCAAGGTCAATTGTGTGCCTCCAGAAGGCGGAACCAGTCTCAAAACTGCGGGAAAACTTTATAGTGGCGAAGCTCTCAGCACAGGCGTTCATACGTGTACCTATTCAAGCGGAACCGGCACATACGCAAATAATGGCAGCGGCAGCGGCAATGTAGAGTTCTATGTCGTAGTAGAGGGCGTTGCCGCTACGGCACCGTCGGTATATTTCACCTCACCCTCAGCCGAACTGATTTCCGGAGGTGGGACAAATGCAGTTCCTGTCAACTTGTCGGTGCCAGAGGCGAGTCACGGACAGTTCTCCGTAGACGTGACCGTTTCGACGCTTCCCAGCGGTTGGCATCTAAATCTTGGTCCGGGAACAGCTCTCAGGAGTGGAAACGTATACACCGTCACGGTCGGAGCCAACGCTCCCTCCCAAAATGCGTTCAACATCTATGCCGATGACGGTGCCGCGGCGGGCACGGTCACGTTCCAGTTGACCAGCCCCTGCACGGGTTGTACCATAGGTTCTCCAAACGTAGAAAATGTTGTCATGACAGGCTCTGCCATTGTGACCAGGGGGAGCATTGCCGACTACTGTGCGGCATACGGCGCTAGCTGCAACAATGACAACAAGTATGCGTCTGTGGCCAATCGGCCTGACTGCAATACGGATAAGGAGTGGGTCACTGCCAATTGTACTGGGAGCTCGACCCAGTCTGCCAACAATACCTGGAGGTGCGGGACAAACACCGCCATCACCCTGCGGTCTGTAAACGTTCCCAGCGGTTGCGAACTGTTTATCCCCTTGGAAAACAATACCATCTCTGCGCCCCAGAACGGCGGCAACTACACGCTTTATGCCTCTCTGAAGCGGATTCCCTACACCCTTACTATTCACAGGAAGGGCGCCTCTTCGGGCAATACAAAAGTCAAGGTCTTTGTGTCCGAAACGAACACCTTCAGTGAAAAGCCCACGTACACTTGCAGTAACAACGAATGCTCTTTCTCGGTTTATTCTGCCCAGCGTGTAAAGCTGACGTACGAACTTTCCGCACCGGACAAGTTCTCCTACTGGTATAGTACATCGCCTAATTCTCCAAGTACAGAACGCATGCATACTGGAAGCTATACCTTGCAGCCCATATCGTCCGATAACACTGTACTTGCCCAATTCAACGCCAAGGACCTGCACTGTTTCTACGAAGATTTCCAGGACTTGCGTGCTTTCTGCAGCAACGATGTTCCTTGTATTGCAAACTGCAATGCCGCAGTGTCTTCTTCTTGCGAAGCCTCTGTAGAAGCTACGAACAGGTGGCAACTGGCCTACAACAACAGTTCGAACGCTCCTGTCATTAGTGGGGGCTCCATTTATAACAATGGCGAGAACCCCGCCCTTGTTCTCAGTAACAAGCACGCCGGCAAAAACGGAAAGATGACCGCCATGTTGCAGACCACCGTGCTCAAGTCTACGTCTCCTGCAAATCTGGGTGTCAATTCGGGCTTGGTAATTCGCGCCGAGGCTGATGCGTCCAGCTACCTGATTGTGAACTTCTTGGGATACGGAGATTCTTTCGATGGCACTCTCAAGGCTAGGCTCTGCAAGTCTACAGGGAAAGGCTCAGGCAATTCCACTTCGAACTGCGAATCCCATGAATTTAGCCCCAGCCTTGAAATAACGCCGACCTCCATGATAAAGGTCGAAATGGATGTCAATGGTGAAAGTCTTACCATCAGGGCGACTGTCGACGGAACCGAAGGGGAAACTTCGTTCACGCTCAACGGTAATTTTGCTCTCAATGGCGAATATGTCGGTATGAAACTTTCCGACCGGTATTTTACGCTATACGATATTGGCTGGAGCAGTACCTCTTTCCTCTTCGAAGGCGAAACCTGTTGGGATGTTCCCGCTATTTATTGTTCGTTCAAGGCTAATTACCTGGGATCTCAGGTTCCCCAGGATTCTAATGTGACCCCCTGGGTAGACGCTTCTAGCTGGTTCACGGAGAACGGCTGTGAAATTGCGTACTACTATAGCGGTGAAGACAACCATTCCTCGATGGTGTCCAATACCGGTGATTACGACCACTTGTTGGCTAGTTCGACATATAATTTCTCTGAGGAAGGACTGCATGGGCAGACCAACCAGACTGGCGAAACCAAACATAACGATGCCTTGGTTGCCGTTACGAGTTGTCCGCTCACCACCAGCCTTGTCGGCAAAAACTCCAGTTGCGGGTATTTCCAGGTGGGGATTATTGACAAGTGTTCCATGGACTATGACATTCTGTCCACCACGTCAGCCTCTAGAAATGGCGTGGCAAGTACCGATTTGACAATCGACGCTCCGAATACATCAAACGGCATAAACCTTAGGGAGACGACGCTTGACTTTACCATTTCTGGCTTGGCCGATAACCAGACTATAAGGGTTTACCTGAAAGACGCGAGCGGTAAGCTCAGCCTGCCGGGATACATAACCGGCAACGGAAACAGCAACCTCAATGTGAGTGTCATGTCAGATGTAGAACCTTTCGACCCGCAGCATGTCGTTGCAGTGGTTATGAATGGAACTTCGACCTATACGGTATCTGCCATCAAGGCATCATGCCCCTACGTGTTCGGCATCTCTAACTGTAAAGCCTCGTATAACGGAACTTCGTGGATTGTCACCTCTACGATCAGCAATCCGGACGGTGCTGCATCAAATGGTTGCTCCGTATCTTCGGATGACAGCAATATCGACATGACATTGAACACAGACATTAACTGTCCTCAAGATGGAAAATTCACCATAAGCGATGGCAGTTTCTACTCTCGACTGAATCAGAACGGCAATACGCAGCCCATGGAGGTGACTTTCACCATTTCGGGCAAAAACAGTGAACAAGAATCCGTAACACCTTGTGTTGCTACAAGCGAATCGTATTACCCGTCTGCAATCACTTGTGAGCCCATCAGCGTTTTCAAGGGGCAAGAGTTCCCCGCTGTGACATTTGACATTTCCAACTGCCCGGATGCGGGGTGCGGTTACACCGTTAAGTATGACGGTTGCAACGAGACTGGTTGTTCTGGCACAGGGACATACAAAACAGGAACTCCGGCTACATTTAAGCCGGACCCTGCTCCAAGTACATCCGATATGACCGCCAGCACAAGTACCTACAATTACGTGATTACTTACTTGGGGCAGACAAAAACTTGCCCGATTGAGGTAAAGGAACCCTCTCCGGCGACAGCGACATGCAGTGTGACCAATGGCGTTGTTTCTGGAACGATTACCGGTGCGGAATGGGGAGAATCCGTGACGGCCGTGATAGGTCTGTCCGACCTTCAGGGAAATGTTTTGGGCACTTATACCGTACAGGCTGGCAATACAAAAACCTACGAATATGATTTGAAGGCCATGTCATTGACTCCGGGGCACACCTATGCCGTTACGCTCACTCTGAATGGCGTAGGCCAAACATGCACCAATCCGTCTTATACACCACCTCTGGACGGCTTTACCTTGGAATGCCCCACTGGTTATGTTTATGGCACAGGCAAGTCTTTAGCCCTAACAGGCTGTGATGGAGAGCCTGCATGTGGTGAATGGAGTATAACTCCGTCAAACGATGGTGTGTCATTGACTACCTCTACTAGCGCCGTAACTATTGCAAACGCGGTTCCGGGAACGACATACACAGTATCCGGAGAGCGAGGGACCGGATCTTCTAAACTGACCAGAAGTTGCAGCATTACATTCAGGGAACCCTTCAGTGTAAGGTGTAATAGTACCAACACCCAGGATATCATAGGTAACCAGTCAGCAGCAGCTGCAGGTGATCAGATTACCGTTACGCCTTATGATGTAAAGGGTTGTTATGGAGAATGTAGTTACGCGATAAAGAAGGGAACCAACACCACAGTTTCAAGTACTTATGACGATGCCACCGGAAGTGTTTCGTTTACCGATGCTGCCGGCTCCGGTCAGACGGCGTATCGCCTTGAAATAACCAATAATGGCACTACTAAACGCTGTACATTTAATGTGGAATATCCTGGGGCAGATGTGTTCGCATGTAGTTACGCTGCTAGAGTACCGGGAGGTGTCGGTAGTCAGAATCTAAGTGCATCTGGCGTTCCCCATGCAGAATACGACCTATATATAGATGATGTAAAGAAAGTATCTGCTGTATGGGATAATGGTGGTGGGGCCCCTCGGTTCAATTTTACAACACCTACAACACTTGGCACTCACACCTACAAAGTTACGAAAAAAGGTGAAACCACCAAGCAATGTCAGGGCTCGTTTGAAGTGACCAAACCGATTACATGTTCTGTTTCTCCCACAACAATAAGTGGTTCAACAAGTGTGACGTTTACGGCACTCATTGATACTGCAATGAATAGTCGTTTCGGATTGGATTTGCACGATTGCGGATTTAAAAAGAATGGTAGTTGGAAAGATAATGATCAGAACCCCCATGGAGGAGCGTCCGGTAATAATGATACTTGGACCACGACAATATCGTCAACAACAGAATTTACCTATGAATGTAAGCAAGGTAATGGAGATAAGACTTGTTCAAAAACAGTCCCACTTGCGGCTCCTCCGGTAGTCACAAATTGTAATGCTTTGACGAGTCGAAAGAGAACGGGGGACGCAGTATCCATTAAACCGGCTGTTAACAATTGTGCGGGAAACTGTGCATACTACATTACTGGTGATGCGACGATCAGTCACAGTACAATGGATTGGTCGTCTGGAGAAGCAATCTCCTTGCCTCTCGTTGATAACGATGGGGATAAAACATACACGATTGCTTTTGAAAACCCTTATAGTACTAGCTCTGATCAAGACAATGATTGTCAATTCACAATAACTTATTCGTCTGCCGCTCCGAGTTGTAATGCGGACAATTCTGATCCAATCTCGTCTCCTCTTGAAGTTGACAAATGCTACAAATATACTGTAGCGGGTTCAGGAAACTGGTATGTAGGCAATTTTACGGGCACTACAGTTGAAATGACATATTGGGATTGTAGTGGAACATCGCATGATGAAACTGTTTATACCAATTACAGCGGATGGTATAGTTATAGTGTAGGAACCGGAGCTTGCACAATATATGTGAAATTCAAACAAAGTGCAGGTCTCCAATTTAATAGTTACTAATTTGCAGAAAGGGACTCGCTTAATCGTTTTACGAAAGATTATGTGATATGATTGAGTTCGATTGACAAAAAGCTTGAGGGGAGCCTTTCCTTTATCCAGAACACTTACAAAAACACCCCTGCGGATTCCACTATCTACGGGGGTTGAATATCTGGCTAGGGAGCCCTGCTACGATTTGCTAGGAGATTCCTTGGCCTTCTCCTGCAAGCGTGCGAACAGCGAACCCTCGGGCACGGGAACGGGGTTTTCCTTGTTCAGACCGTCGATCACCCGGAGCCACTGGGCGATGCGGCATTTATCAAAATCGTAATCGTCGTTTACTTTGAACTTGTCTTCCCCGACTTGGTCGGGGACCTCCATTTCTTTATGTTATCTACAATATCTGCTGTCACGCCAATAGATTCTGCAAGGTCGTTCCAGCCCGGGTTTGTTTTTTCTATCAAATTTATTTTCCATAAGCGATTCCAGCGTTTAAGACGTTTTTCCCTGGCGATAGCATCGTTTATGTTGAAGAACAACTCGTAATGCACGAGTTGATTTACGTTGTAGTCGCTGGTAAAGCTCTCGTTCATTTTTATTTTGTGCTCAACGATTCTGCGATATAAGTCATTTGTCACTCCCGTATAGAAGACGGTTCGGTATTTATTGGTGAGAATGTAAACGTAATAGTTGTTGTTCATATTTTATAGGAGGTCCCCGCCTCCGCGGGGAAGACAATGGGTTGGTTGATTTACAATTATATTCGGACGGGGACCCCCCCCCGTCTGTGTATAAGACGTTTTTTTGGGGCGAAATATGCCTGAAAATTTTGTTTACGTGCGGATTTTACAAGTGAAGGGAGATCCCCGCCTTCGCGGGGATGACAAGGAGGGAGGGTGAGGATGACCAGAAAGGCTTTCGTCATGTTCGCGTAGGCGAACATCCGCTGGAAGAATGTACACGGATCCTCGTCGGAGCCTGCCCTGAGCAAGGCCGAATGGGCGGGGATGACAAATGCAAAGAAGCCCGGTCAAGTCGGGGATGACAACGCTAGGGTGATGATGAAGGAGGGATTACGCTGTGGCCAGTTCTTTCGCGGCTTGCCGTTTCAGCTTGACCACTTCCTGCTTCGGGAGCTTGGTGACACGGACAATCATTTCAATGGGGAGGCCTTCGGCAAGCATCGCGAGGGCGATTTCGTTCGCTTTGTCTTCGCTGCCCTGCAAATATGATCCCTGTTTTTCGTAAATAATATTCGTCATCCCGTCAACCTCGTTCAGGAGTGTCTCGTCGGTGTACCCTACTAAAGATACATCTTTCATGAAGTCCTTGTCAAGCAGTTTCTTCAGCTTTTCTTCTGGGATTTCATTTTCCTCGAGCACGTCGCGGAAAAGCCGCAGCATTTCGGCCCTGTCGGTCGTTTCGCGCTTGCCTGGCGGGGTGCGCTTGTCGATGGCGAAGAATTTCTCGATTTCGATCAGGTAGATGTCCAGTTTGTCGTAGAAAATGCGCCGGTTGCGCACGATTTGCGCATGGTGCAGGTAGGTGTCCGGTTCCTTCGGGAACTGGTTCTCGGTCAAAAGCGAGAGCACGTAGATGTG
>OCVV011360475.1_pt1 | contig 11926 bp, 10 predicted proteins | sample 1539721 | NCBI WGS metagenome assembly OCVV01 (sample SAMN02144230, study PRJEB22623) | gut metagenome | biome: sheep rumen | host: Ovis aries | place: New Zealand | reverse complement strand
AAAAAGATATAGAAAAAGAAGATTAACTCTTCTTTTTTAATTGATAAATAAATTTATTAATAGTATAATTTAAATAGATAATAAGAAAGAGGTTGGACTATGAAGAAAAAAAGACTAGGTTTTTTTGCTAAACTTCTTATATTAGTAGTAGTTTTAGGTATACTAACATGTCTAATTGACTATACAAGAGTCTTAGACAATGAAGAACCAATGTTTGCAATAAAATCATATGATAGAAAAACTAAAATACAAAAATATCGTGGTTTCTTCTATATTGTCGAAAGAAAAATAACTATTTCCGAAAAAGAATCAATGAAAGATTCAAAAGATATTACTTTTAAAGTATTATTATTTGAATTAAACTTAGAAGCCAGAAAAACAAGTGATAAAAAAGTAGTAAAACTTTCATATACAAAAGAAGATGATTGTACTGCATCAAAATTAATTTATGCAACAGAAGATATTAAAGTATATACATATTGCATAGATGACTTAAAAATAACTGAAAATAATAAAGAAACAAAGTATAATACATTCTTTAAAGATCAAAATATAACTAATATTATTCCATACTCTGGCTTAGGTGAAGATAAATCTACAGAAATATATATTGATGAGAATAATGAGTATGCCAAAGATGGTATAAAACTATATCGTTGTAATAATAAAAATGATAAGAAAAGTCTTTATTTTACAAGTAAAGATACTGAAATTCAATCAGACTTTTGTACATTTAAAGATGATGATTTTGCTTTCACTTTTAAAATAGAAGATACATCTCCTGAAGATATATGTAAAAGTGAAGATAAAAACAACCCATTACCACCAGAAATATTCTACGAAGATGAAACTAATCAATACACTTTTGATTGTAAGAAACAACAATATATTAAATTATCTAATTATTATAAAGAATTAACATTACATGATGCCTTAAGTACAAATCAAGTAACCATAAATGATTTAAAAAATAAAGGCTTAGTATTTAATACTGTATCTAAAGAAACAAAAGAAGAGTAGTAAAAAACTCTTCTTTTTGTTATAATAAAATTGGTGATATTATGAAAACATGTTTAGTCCTTGAAGGAGGCGCATTAAGAGGCATATATACAGCTGGAGTATTAGATGAACTAATAAAAGATGATATTAAAATAGATGCAATTATAGGTGTATCTATGGGTAGCTTAATAGCAGTAAATTATTTATCTAACCAACCAGGAAGAGCAATACGATATAATAAAGAATATTGTAATGATAAAAGATATATGGGCTTATATCCATTGCTAAAAGAAGGAAATATAGTATCAAAGCAATTTGCTTATTATGATATTCCAGAAAAACTAGATAAATTTGATTATGAAACATATAATAAATCAAAAATAAAATTGTATTGTACAGTAACCAATGTTCAATCAGGTAAAGCAGAATATATTGAAATAAAAGATGCTGAAAAAGATATTGAGATATTAAGAGCCGGATCATCTATGCCAGGTGTATCTAAAATAGTAGAAATAGGTTCTAAAAAATACTTAGATGGTGGTATAGCAGATTCAATACCAGTTAGAAAAGCAATAGAATTAGGCTATGACAAAATAATAGTTGTTGAAACTAGGACTAAAGAATATCGCAAAAAGAATAAAGAAATAAAGATAATGAACTTTAAATATAAAAAATATCCTAAGTTCTTAAAAACACTTCAAAATAGAAATATTAAATATAATCAAGAAAAAGAAGAAGTTATATCATTAGAAGCTCTAGGAAGAATTTTTGTAATAAGACCATCTAGAGTAGTACCAATCAAAAGAATAGAAAAAAACAAAAAAATAATTCAAGAACAATATGATTTAGGAAGAAGAGATTATATCATATCAAAAGATGAATTATTTAAATATTTAAAAAAGCAAAAGAAAGTATTATAATAATTACGAGGAGATAATCATGGAAGAAAATAAAAAGAGTAATAGGGTTTGGATAATAATAACTATAGTAGTAGCAGTATTTTGTGTACTAGCATGTATCGCAACAGCAATCATTGTTTTAATAACAAATAATATTAAAGATAAAAATGAGATGCAAGCATTAAATGAAGAAGTTGAGAAAATATCAACAATAGGTTATACAAATAACAAAGTAAACTTAGATAATATTAAAAAAGAAATGGAAGGTACAATTACAACCAGAAAAAGACAAGTAGTAGAAGAAGCTTTAGAAGAATATATAATAGATTTATATACTGAATTAGACACTACTATTAATTTATTAGGAGATAAACAATTAACTAACTTATTATCTCCAGATAATATAAAAAATGATGGTAAAGAATTTAAGGCAAGTAAAGAATATATAAAGACTACTAAAGAATCTATCAATAAGAATAAAGAAGATTTAAATAAATTATTAGAAGAAGAAACTATAATGGAATATATTACTAAAAAAGATGTATCTTCTAAATATGAAGAAATGTACAAATCTTTAGCAATTGGAACTAATGGAATTCCAGAAAATGATGTTAAAGAATTAAATAGTCTAATAGATAAAAGTATAAAAGTATTAGATATCTCAGAAGAAGCTATTGAATTATTAAGTACAAATCAAGATAAATGGAATTTAACTAATAATCAAGTAATGTTTACAGACCAAACATTATTAGATAAATATAATAAAATAATTAAACAAGAAATATAAGTAGAGTAATCTACTTTTTCTTATGCTATAATATAGTTGGTGATACTATGAACAAGAAAAAAAACAATAAAAAAGTATTTATAATATTAGGAATAGTATTAGTAATATTAATATCTTTTTCTATAATATTTCATAATACTTATATGGAAAATGTTGAGACTACTTTTTCTAATGTTAAAGATACAGTAGAAACATCAAATATATTAAAAGATAAATATGGAACAATAAAAGAAGTAAAATTTAATAATTTTATGAAATGGATAACAAAAAAAGATAATTATGATTGCATAGAAATGAAAATAGTAACAGATAAACAAACTAAAAATATATGCACTATTATTAATTATGAAGATAGTATTAGTATGTATCTAGTTAATGGTTATGAAGTAGATGGAAGTGTCTTAAATGATTAATAAAAAGACTAAAAATAAATATATCATTCCTACAACAGGCAAATGGTATATAACATATGGTGGATATAAGAAGAAAGATTCTCATTCTTATGATATATATGGACAACGTTGGGCTTATGACTTTGATAAAAATATAGATGGTAAATACTATCACGATGATGGCAATATTAATGAAAACTACTATGGTTACAATGAGCCAATAATATCTCCAGTAGATGGTTTTGTCCTAGTAATAATAGATGGAATAAAAGATAGTAAGGCTTATCCAGATTTAAGAGTATCTCAAGATACAAAAGATGTACGTGGTAACTATATCATAATAAAAGCAAATAACAATGAATATGTTACAATTTGTCACATAAAGAAAAACTCATTCACAGTAAAAGAAGGCGATATTGTAAGACAAGGACAAATAATCGCAAGAGTAGGTAATTCAGGAAGAACAAAAGGAGCACATATTCATATGCAAGTAAATAATGGAATAGATTTCTTTAATTCTGATCCATTAATAATTAAATTTAAAGATATTCTAGTAAATAACAAAAGTAAAAAATATATTAAAGTAGGAGACTTTGTAGAAAACAAAAAAGAGTATGAATAATACTCTTTTTAAAATACAAAATAACCAAATATACAACCACTAATAGCACCAATCAAATGTCCCATATGAGAAATATTATCTTTTTTAAATAGACCATCTCTAATCTCACTAACAATATAAAATAAGAAGATTAAGATTAAAGTAATAGGTATCTTTCCTTGACTAATGTTAACAAAAGAAGATAAAAGTATAAACATATATACAGTACCACTAGCTCCCTTTAAAGATACATTTTTAAAGAATATACTATTAAATATACCAGTAATTAATGCAGTAATTAGTATAGCTTGTAGTATTGGAATACTACCATATTTTTCTTCAAGCATAGGTCCAACTAATAAAATAGTTAAAAAATTATTCATAAAATGATTCCAGTTTTCATGACCAAGACAATGAGTAAATAATCTTACATAAGTAAGTGGATTAAATAAAGAACTTCTATATGTACTAAAAAGTAACTTGTTAGCTTTACCTTTACTAATAGTATTTAAAATAAAAGCACCTAAACTAATAAAAAAATAAGTTAATATAACAACTGAGTTATATGAAAAATAATTAATAACTTCTTCCATTTATTATCACCTATAACATTATAACATAAAAAAACTAATTAATTTTTAATTAGTTTTTGAAATATAGATTCAGGTATAAGTTCATATAAGCAATCAAAGAACTCATCTTTTGTCATTTTATTTGGTGACTCAACTACCATAATACCAACTTCAATGATTGCTGAAACATAAAATCTAGCAATAAATTCAGCTGTTGCTTTCTTATTTAAATTAAGTTTTTGTATTCTATTAGTAACATCAATAATAGCTTTATTCTTTAACATATCTTTTGCAACACTACTAAAATTATTTTTTAAAACATTAGAATAAATCTCATAATTATTAAATATATGATCATATAATAAACCAATTAATTTAAAATAAAATGTTCTATCAGATTCTTCTGACTCATATTGAGATAATTCATCTTCGAACTCTAATTGTAAATCTCTTATCATTCCCTCTAATAATTCATATTTATCAGTAAAATGATCATAAAAAGTACTTCTATTAACTAAAGCGACAGCACATATTTCAGACACTTTAATATTTTCAAAAGATTTATCTTTCATTAATTTTAAAAGTCCTTCATATAAATTCTTTTTAGTTTTAACAATACGTAAATCTTCTTTCTTTTTCATATTCTCATCACCCAATTAAATTATTTCATAAATACGCACATTTGTAAAGATATACCTACAAATGTATGATAAAATAACAACATAAAAAGAACAATAGTTGGTTACTAGACAATTTAAGAGCATAAATTCTATAACAATTAATTGAAATGATATAAAATAACTATTTGAAAAGGAGGAATACTATGAAAAAAATATCTAGTTTTATAACTAAGCATAATAAATTAATAGTAATCATAGGATTATTATTACTTATACCATGCATCTTTGGATATATAAATACCAAGATTAATTATAATATTCTAGTATATTTACCAGATAACATAGAAACAATAAAAGGTCAAAATATCCTAAAAGATGATTTAGGAATAGGTTCATATGCTTTTATAATGACAGATAATAGAAATGAAAAAGAAATACTAAAATTAGAAGAAAAAATAAAAAAAGTAGATGGAGTAAATCAAGTAGTAAGCATTGTAGATTTACTTGGTACAACAATATCAAAAGATATGTTACCAGATGAAGTATTAAATAAACTTTATCATGATAATGAAACAATAGTAGTAGTAACATTTAAAGATGGAACATCAGCAGAAACTACACTAGTTGCCTTAGATAAAGTAAATAAAATAGTAGAAGATGCCAGTAACGTAAATAGTCTATCACAAATGGTATTAGATACTAAAAACCTATCTGATCAAGAAATAGTAGCTTATGTCTTAATTGCTGTAATTTTATGCTTAATAGTACTTGTAATCTCAACAGATTCATATATAATACCTTTCTTATTACTTTTAAATATTGGTATAGCAATAATCTATAATATGGGAACAAATTACTTCTTAGGAGAAATATCATATATTACAAAAGCAATAGCAGCAATTCTTCAACTAGCTGTAACAACAGATTTCTCAATATTCTTATATCATAAGTATCAGCAAGCTAAAAAGAACAATAAAAACAATTCTAATCAAGAAAATATGGCACTAGCAATACAAGATACATTTACATCAGTTCTAGGTTCATCATTAACTACATTTGCTGGATTTTTAGCCCTATGTACAATGCAACTAACACTAGGCAAAGATATAGGAATAGTAATGGCTAAAGGAATAGTCTGTGGTCTATTATGTGTAATGACAATATTTCCAGCACTATTATTAGTATTTGATAAACAAATAGATAAGTATCAACATAAAGTATTATTACCTGAATTAAAAAGAGTACAATCATTTGTTTTAAAACATAATAAGTTAATTTTAGTTATATTTATCTTATTATTAATACCAGCATATATTGGTAATAGTAACTATAATGTCTATTATAAATTAGATGAATCGCTTCCAAATAATTTACCATCTCAAGTATCTAATTCAAAATTAGCAGAAAAATATAATATTATCTCTACTGAAATGATTATATTAGATTCAAAAACTAAGAATGATAAGATAGAAGAATTAACAAAAGAATTAAAGAAATTAGATGGAGTAAGTAGTGTTCTATCTACAAGCGAATTATTAGATCCAACAATAAGTGAATTATTACCAGAAGATGTAAAAAATCTAATTGATAATGATAAATATAAATTAATTATAGTTAATTCTGACTATGAAATAGCATCTCCTAAACTAAATAAACAAATAGAAGAGATGAATGCATTAATAAAAGTTTATGATAAAAAAGCTATCTTAGCAGGAGAAGGTCCATTAATGAATGATTTAGTAAAGATTGCAGATCATGACTTTAAAGCAGTTAATTATACATCAATTGCTGTTATATTTGTCATAATGCTATTAGTCTTAAAATCATTCTCGTTACCAATAATTTTAATAGTAGCAATAGAATTTGCTATCTTCATAAATATGGCTTGTGCATACTATACTGGAACAACGCTTCCATTTATAGCTAGTATAATAGTAGGAACAATCCAATTAGGGGCAACAATAGATTATGCAATATTAATGTCTACTAAATACTTAGAAGAAAGAAGTAAAGAAAAAAACAAAGAAAAAGCCATGCAAAAGACTTTATCAGCAACAGTACCATCTATCTTAACATCTGGTTTATGCTTCTTTGCTGCAACAATAGGAGTATCTTTATATACTAAGATAGATATGATTGGTTCAATAACAACACTATTATCTAGAGGGTCAATAATTAGTATGCTAGTAGTAATCTTAATATTACCAAGCATTTTAATGTTACTAGATAAATTTATAATGAAATTTACTAAAACAAAGGAGGCTAAATAATATGAAAAAGAAATTATTCTTACTTATAGCATTATTACTATGTCCACTATCAGTTTTTGCAGCAAATAAAACAGAAACTATCTATACAAATTTAGATTTAAATGGAAAAGTAATTAAATCAAATGTAAATACTAAGTTAACTAATTTAGATAATACATCTTATGAAGACTATACATTATTAAATAAAATAACTAATATTAATGGAGAAGAAAAATTTACTTTAAATAATAATAGATTAACATGGGAAGCTAAAGGAAAAGATATTTATTATCAAGCACCTAATACTCTAGAACAACCAATTACTATTAAAACAAATTATTATTTAAATAATGAATTAGTAAATGTAAAAGATATAAAAAATAAAAAAGGTAATATAAAAATAGAAGTATTATTACAAAATAATTCATATAATTCTAATTATGGTATGTATAATCCATATGTTGTAATTTTAGCAACAACTTTAAATAATAAATATAATTCCAATATAGAAGTATCTAATGGTGAAATAATAGATAATGGTAAAACTTCAGCAATAGCAGCCATAGCTGCACCTGGAATGTATGATAATTTAAAAATAGATGAGTTAAAAGACTTAGATAAAATTACAATTACATATAAAACAACAAAGTTTGAAGAAAAAGAACTATATGTAGCTGCAACACCAAAACTATTAGAAGAAATAGATATATCTAAATTATCAAAATTAGATAACTTATCATCATCAATTAATCTATTACAAGAAAACATGAATAAGATTGAATCAGGTTCAAATGAATTAACATCTGGTACTACTAAGATTAAAGAAGGATCTACCCAAATAGCTAATAATTTAGAAACAGTAGTATCTGGAGTAAATAGCTTAAAAGAGGGAGCAAATAGTCTAGATGGAGCTCTAAACCAAATATTACAAGTATTAAATAGTCAAATAGAAGAAATGAATAAATCATATTATGATGAATCTGGTAATCCAATAAATCCATTTGCAGATGTAGATAAATTAGTAGCAGGAGATAACCAAGCTATTGAAAGTCTACAAAATTTAAATAAAACTTTTGCAGAAAACTTCACAAAAAGTGGTCTTGATATAACAAAAAGTGAAGAAGAATTAACTAGTGCTTTATCTGCTATGTTACAAGCAGGATATATTGATGAACAAACAATGACTAATCTTTTAACTTATAAAAAGTTATATGATGGAAATAACCAAAATATCTACTTATATAATAAAAATATTGAAGGATTAAATGCTTTAAAAGGAACAATAACTGAATCTTCGACTAAAATTCAAACTTTAACAAAAACTCTATCAGGAACACTAAGCCAAGTAGAAGCAGGAGCAAGTAGTATAGATAATGGATTAACTAGCCTAGGAACAGGATTAGATAAACTATATCAAGGAGCACTATCTTTAGAAGAAGGTACTAATGAATTAAATAATGGAGCTAATACTTTATCAAATGGTATTAAAGAATTTAATGATCAAGGCATTAAAAAATTATCAAATTATGCTTCTATTATTAATAATTATTCAAATAAAGCAAAAATATTAGCTAAAATGTCAAATGAATATAATGGATATTCAACTAATAACGCTAATAAGACAATATTCATTTATAAAATAAAATAGGTTCAATGAACCTTTTTATTTTTATTTATTAAATTTGTGGTATAATAGTAGAGTGAAAATAAATAAATGGAGTGATGACAATGCGTTTTTTTAAAGATTTATTTACTAAGTTATTTAAAAAGACAGATCCTAACAAACCTTGGTTAGAATACTATTCAAGAGAAGAAAGATCAATCAAATTTACAAATAAAACTATTTATAATTATATGAAAGATGAAGTAGGAGAAGATAGAGACTTTATTGCATTAAACTATTTTGAAAATAGAATTAGTTATAATGAATTCTTTGAAAATATTGATGTATGTGCTAGAGCATTAAGAAGCTATGGAGTAAAAGAAGGAGACATAGTAACTATTTGTATGCCTAATATGCCAGAAGCAATTTATGCTTTCTATGCTACTAATAAGATTGGTGCTATAGCTGATATGGTTCACCCACTAAGTAGTCCAGAGCAAATTAAGTTCTATTTAAAAGAATCAAAATCAAGATTTCTATTCTTAGTAGACTTTGATTATGATAACTTTAAAGAAGTAATACCAGAAACATTAGTATATAAAACTATTCTAGTATCTCCAAAAGAAAGTATGCCACTAGCTTTATCACTAGGCTATACAATTACTAGAAGTATAACAATGAAAAGACCAAGTTTTACAGATAGAGACTATATGGGTTGGAAAGATTTTATGTTACGTGGAAGAAGTTATAATAAAAACTTCAATGCTAATCAAGATAAAGATAGCTGTGCTGTAATACTACATTCTGGTGGTACAACTGGTACACCTAAAGGTATTATGATATCTAACTATAGTTTTAATGCTATGGCTCAACAATCTGCCGTAAATGTTATAGATGTAAGACCAAAAGATAAAATAGTAACAGTACTTCCAAACTTCCATGGTTTTGGACTAGGTATTTGTATACATACACCATTATGCTTAAAAGTAGAAACAATTCTAATGCCAGAATATGATGCTGGAAGATTCTATAAGATATGGAAAAATGATCGACCACATGTAATACTAGGAGTACCTACTTTATGGGAAGGTATGATGTCTAATCATAGATTTGATAATCTAGATATGTCACAATTAAAATATATGGTATCTGGTGGAGATTATTTATCTGTTCAAGCAGAACAAAAGATTAATGATTTCTTACATACCCATGGAGCAAACGTAAATATATTAAAAGGTTATGGTATGACTGAATCAGTTGCCGCAACAGCCTATACATTTCCAGGAACAAATGAACCAGGTAGTATTGGAATACCAATGGTAGGAAATACATATAAAATAGTAAATCCTGAAACTAATGAAGAATTACCATTAGGAGAAGAAGGAGAAATTTGTGTTAATGGTCCAACTTTAATGATGGGATATTTAAATAATGAAGAAGAAACTAAAAATGTCTTAAAGAAACATAAAGATGGATTAACTTATCTTCATACAGGAGACTTAGGATATATTGCTGCTAACGGAATTGTTTATTATACTCAAAGATTAAAGAGAATGATTGTAGTATCAGGATTTAATGTCTATCCAGCAATGATTGAAAGAGTATTAAACTCCCATGAAGCAGTAAAACAATGTTGTGTAATAGGAATACCTCATCAATATAAAATGCACGTTCCTAAAGCCTATCTAGTATTAAATCCAGGATATAAAGAAAGTGCCAAACTAAGAAAAGAATTAAAAGAACTATGTAAAAAAGAATTATCAATCTACTCAGTACCTAAAGAATTTGAAGTAAGAAAAGTACTACCAAAAACTTTATATAACAAAGTAGATTATAAAGCATTAGAAAAAGAAAATGAACAAAAGAAAGAAGACAAGTAACAACTTGTCTTTTTTTATTAAAATTATGATAAAATAAGTAAAAGCAACTAAAACTTTACATAATTTCCAACTAAACTGTATAGAATGCAACTGCTTTTTAACGTAAAATTGTATGCATAAAAGGAAGGTGTAAATATGAAATTTGGAGACAAATTAATCGTTCTTCGAAAAAAGAATGGAATGAGTCAAGAAGAATTGGCCGAAAAACTAAATGTATCTAGACAAAGTGTATCGAAATGGGAAAGTAATAATACTTACCCAGAAACAGATAAGATAGTGCAAATTGCTAACTTATTTGATTGTTCAATGGATGATCTTATTAATGATAAAATAACAGATATAGATCAGTCATTAAGAAAAAATAAAAACAGTTTAAATGAAGCATGGGATTCGCTACTAGATTTTATTACAAGAACAGTAAATATGTTTTCTCATATGAAATTTTCAACTGGATTAAAATGTGTAATAGAAATGATTATAGCAGCATTTATATTATGGTTAACAGGCTTAACTATATGTGGTATATCAAGTCATATACTATCAAGTATGTTTAATTTCTTAGGAAATAATATATCTAATACAATAGAAAATATTCTAAGAGGTATTCTAAATGTATTATGGTTTATTATTACTGTAATAATACTTATACATACATTTAAAATTAGATATTTAAATTATTATGAATTAGATAAAAAAGAAGATGAAAAAAATAAAGATAATAATAAAAAAGATTTTACAAATCAAAGAGAAAAGGTAATAATTAGAGATGAAAAAGATAAGCCATTTGCATTTTTAAATGTATTATCTAATGTAGTTTTATTTTTTATAAAATTTATAGTAGTTTTAATTGCTATTAGTTTAGTAGGAATAATTATTCCATCAGTAATAGCATCAATAATTACATTATCATTTATTACCACAAATATATTATTCTTAGGAATAACTATTTCCATAATATCTGGAATTGTTATATTAATCTTGTTCTTACTATTATGTATTTGTTTTATATTTAATAAAAAAATTAATTTTAAATTATTAGTAATAACATTTGTATCAGCAATCTTATTATGTGGAATTGGCATAGGAATTAGCACAGTATCATTAAAGAATATTGAAGTAATAGATGATAATAAAGATACTCAAGAAGAACAATTACAATTAGATTATAAAGATAATAGTATAATTAAAACTTATAGTACAAATAGCTATAAATATATAATAGATAATAATTTAGAAGATAATAAAATAATAGTTAAATCTAATATTAATACAGATATTAAAAAATTAGCTACTCATAAATCTGAAGAAGATAATATTGAAGTAA
>OCVV010942578.1_pt1 | contig 11926 bp, 10 predicted proteins | sample 1539721 | NCBI WGS metagenome assembly OCVV01 (sample SAMN02144230, study PRJEB22623) | gut metagenome | biome: sheep rumen | host: Ovis aries | place: New Zealand | reverse complement strand
GAACCTACATATGTTTCTTTAATCTTTCCATCTTCCACATATACTAATGTAGTATCTTTAACTTTTATATCTTTTAAATCCTTTAATGATTCTTTATCAGATAATAAATCTTTATTTTCATCTGCTGATAAATCTATATAGTAGAATTCTTTGTCATAAGAACTATACTTTAAACTATTAATATATGAATCATATGTTGGATTTAATTCATCATCATCTTTATCAAATAATAAGTAATAACTATCCTCTTTTATATCATCTACATCTGAATAATTAATTGTATTATTTTTTCTTACATCAATTTTCTCTGATTCCTCTTCTTTTTCTTGTTTATCAATTATTTTTATTGTTAAAAAATAAGAACCTAATAGAAGTGCTACCATTAAAAGTGTTGTAATAACAATAGAACTAGTTGAAAACTTGCTATCTATCTGTTTTTCTTTTTTATTTTTTTCAGTCTTTAATCTTGCCTTTTTCATAACATCACCAAATTTATTATATCATAAAAGGCTTTTATTTCAACACTATTTTGTTATTGATGATGAGCTAACAGATTTAGCTACATTTAATAATTCATCTCTATCTAATGAATCTGATAATAATGAATATTCTATATTACCACTTACCCAACTTATTGAAGAATCATCTACAGATCCTACTGTATCTATTATTAAATCTGGTTCACCATAAGTAACATTTACATCAATATCTTTACTTACAGTAATAGTTTCTTCAATCAAAGTAAAAGGTTTTTCTCCATCAAATGATAGTATAACTCTTTCTCCTGATTCTTTACTAATTCTATCTTGTGATGATAAATAAGTATTTTGCGGTAAATACATAGGATAAATAACATCATCTACTTTACTAGATATATCTTTTGTATCTTGACTTGAATCAATATTATTTTCTAACTTAAATATGCTTTCATCAACTTTTCCATTTTCTTCATATTTATTAACAACAAACTCCATCTTTATTTCATCTGACGAATTATATATTTCTACTTTTTTTATTGCGTAATTCTCATCAAAATATATTTTTTGTTTTGTTAATTCAGTATTAGTAGAATAATTTACCTTAGTTGTAAATACATGCATACCATCTTTTTTCTCATACACTCTTTCTTCATCTTTTGATATATCATTTAATAACCTTTCTAATATATATATTTGAGAATTATTATATGGCCAATCACTTTGAAACTTAAAACTTTTATTTAATGATGGAGTTAACACATAAACACCATCTTCACTTCTTAATATTATTTGTTCATGGTTATTTACTTTATTAATTAAACTTACTCTATATAAATCATCTTTTTTATATTTGACATCAACATCATATGTATATTTATTCTCACCATTATACATATTAAGTTCCCCTTGTACATTATATGTTTCTAGATTTTCTATTTTTTTTGTAACATTTTTTAATATATCTTTAGTACCATTTTTACCACAACCTATTAAAAGAAAACTAAAGATTATAAATAAATACTTTTTCATATATACCTCTTTTCAATTAAGTATATTTCAAAGTATATAAAATAGAACAAAAAAAGCTACAAATGTAGCTTAATTTTTAGATAATTTAATTTTTACTTTTTCAGGACTTATTACAAATGTAGATAATCTAGCATTTGTAGTTTTCGCCTTAATTTGAACTGGTACTTCATATGTACCTGGACCAGATTTTGCATACTCAGATAAATCTACATATGCCTCTAAATCTGCTGATGACAATGCACTACATATATTTTGTGCACAAGTTGGTTTAATAAGTACTTCTGCATCCTGACTTGTTTCAGCACCTGCTGTATAACCAGTAGGAACATTTAATGCATCAATTTTCATTGATATATTATATTTAGAATCAGAAACACTACTTGTAACATTTACCGTTAAATCAACCCTATTTGTCTCCAATTTTTTTACTCCGGATGGCTTAGGTATTTCAACTGTTCCACTATAATTTTCTTCTAACTTTGATGCATCTATTTCTATATCTATACCATTAGTTGCTAAATTCTCTAATGTTTCTTGAGAACCATATGCTACTACTGTATCTTGACTAAATGTATAACTACTTATAGCTTTACCAAATGGCATATCATTTTTTATTATTAAGTTAAGTGGCACTTCTTTTGATGAAGAACTAATAGTAACCTCTGCTGTTATTTTAGATGAATGATTAATTTCAACATCAACAATATTACCATTTGAATCATATGCTTTTAATGTTATATCCTCCAAAGTCTGTTTTCCAGGATTTGTTGAAGGTAATTTTTCAACATCTATTAAAGCTTCTACTGTTGCTACTTGTTCCAATTTATAACCTGCTCCACTTATAACAACTTGATCTATATTTAAAGAAACATTTTCTATATCAACTGTATTATCCAATTTATCAGCATTTATTACATTATATGATAATGTACGATTTTCAGATTCTTTTAAATAAGCTATTATTGTTGCCTGTGATGGGTTAACACTTGATTCAATTGTTTTAGAATCTATATCATATGTTAAATCAACTTTATATGTACCTGGCTCTTTTATATCAGTTAAATCTATTTTAACACTGTGTTTTGATGCTGATTGTTTTGCTATATATAAATCAGCCTTACTCCCTATTAAAGTAATATCAACTGTCTCTGGCACACCTTCAAGAACAAATCTTTCTTCATTATATAAAACTTCTACTTTCTGATCTTTAAATACTTCCGCACTGCTATTATTAAACACTATAAGTTTCTGATCTACTACTATAAAAAGTGCTATTGCAAGTATTAAGGATAAAAAGACTAATGTTGTTTGTTTTGCAAGTATTGATTCTAATTTATGACTTGATTTATCAAATGATTTAGTAATTTTTAATACTACCCTTGTTATTGGCAATACAATATGCTTATCAAATGAGCGTACTATTTTCTTAAAAAGATTATCTTTCTTCTTCATTATTAGCACCTCCAATAGTTGTTGTTTCTTCTTCATCGTCATCATCATCTATTAAAACTGATTTTTTAGGTTTTAACTCATTTAATAATAGAATTTTTAATTCGTCAGACGATAAATTATAATGTAATTCGCCACCAATAGCGCATGATAATCTGCCTGTTTCTTCAGATACAACAAGAGATATACAATCAGTTAATTCTGATATACCAAGAGCTGCTCTGTGACGAGTTCCTAAACGCTTACTAATTTTTACATTATCACTTGTTGGGAATACTGCTCTTGCACTTGTAATTTTATCTCCCTGTATAATTAATCCTCCATCATGTAATGGATTGTTTGGAAAGAAAATAGTTACTAATAACTCACTTGAAATATCTGCATATATCTTTTTAGATTTTTCAATATAATCATTTAAACTATTATCTCTTTCAATGACAATAAGTGCACCTGTACGTGTCTTTCTCATTGCATCCATAGCAGTTACTATTTCATATACAACTTTTTCTCTTTCATCAACTGTCAACACTTTATGTCTACCAAGTAATTGACTTCTTCCTAATTGTTCTAATACATTTCTTATCTCTGGTTGGAATATAACAATCAAAGCTAGTATTCCCCATTCTATAACATAATTAAGTAAATAATCTATTGTAGTAAGTCCAAATATTTGACTTACTATTTTTAAAACTAATATAAAAAAGATACCTTTAAACAATAAAACCATCTTTACATTTTTACGTAAACTTTTAAGTATGTAGTATAAAACTAGCCATACTAACAATATATCAACAATTTTTCTAACTAATTCTAATATAGAAGCTACTGTCATCTATCTCCCTACTCTCTATTAAATAATTATAACATACAATAATCTAAATATCAATCAAATGACATGTTACATCTTTTTGTTAAATATTTACATTTTTATAAATGCAATAAATTCTATTATACACTAATTTAATATTTATTTATAATGTTTTTATATAAATGTAAACAGTTCTTTATCTATGTAAAGAAAAATTTTTGAGGCAATAGTTTTTTATATTAGTTATTATATAACATCGACATAATAACTACTTTTATTCTATATTTGGAATAAAAGAATAAGTTAATCCTCTTTTATGATATACAAATCTAAAACAACAATATACATAATCTAGCAAAAACACTAGATTATTTTGAATTTTATAAATAAAAAGACAAATAAGCAAAAAAAATACTTATTTGTCAACAATTTAAAACTAATATAGTCAATTTTATACAGTTAATTCAATAACTTTATTTAATACATCACCATATTTACCTATTGCTGTTTCACCGTTATTAACTAAAAATTTTTCAAATTCTATATTCCCATTTTTCATTAAATTCTTACCATTATTCTTTTCAATTGTAACAGCATTAATACTTCCATTTTCATTTTTTAATAATTCTAACACTTCTTTAGCATTAACCTTAACTAATCCATCTAATTCATCATCATCAAAATTAAAATCCGTAGCCTTGCCATTAAATTCACAAACATATACATTTGAAAAAGCCCTATCACGAAACATACTACCATCTTTTTTCTCTTTATCTAATATATATTTATACACATTAACAAGTTTTGCTTCATTGTAATTAACATCTATACCAATTTCTTCTTTTACTTCTCTACCAAAACCTTCTTTTACCGTTTCACCAGCTTGAACATGTCCTGACGCTGTAGTATAAAGTTTTCCTTCATCTTTTCTTATTTGAAAATATATATTTCCATCTGTATCATACAACCAACAATGTACAGTATTATGCCATAAAGCATCTCTATGTACTATATTTCTATCTTCTTTTCCAATATAATTACCGTTTTCATCATATATATCCAATAACTCCATATTATCACCTCATACTAATTTTAAATATTATGATTAACTATATCACCTATATGAAAATCTTTTCACAAAATATCTCCATTATGTTAATTATACCATAATAACAAATAAAAAACCTAGGTAAAAACCTAGGTAATATACTTAATGGTGGAGGATAAGGGATTCGAACCCTTGACCCCTTGCGTGCAAGGCAAGTGCTCTAGCCAGCTGAGCTAATCCCCCAAAATCTGGGTAACAATTTCTCATTACTCCATGATTATATCTAATCTAAAATAATTTGTCAATACTATTTATTATGTTTTTTTATTTTTTCCTTATCTTTTTTTAATGTATCATTTATATATTGTATCACACCTTCTATAGAACTAGGCTTTAAACTATATAAACCAAAAACATAACATGATATAACATTATTAGCATTATTAATACTACAATTTACATACATATCAACTGCTACTATAAAGGATATTATTGTTCCAATATCTACACTGCTTAAACCATTGCACATTATACTATATATATAATCTATATTATATTCATCATATAACAATTCATAATTATCATATACATCATTCCAATAATCATTATTAATACGCACTTCTTTTATAAAATCTATACTATTACATATTACATTAATTAAATTTAAATACTTACTAATATTTTGTACTCTTAGTATATTAGTATTTATATCGTTATTAAATTTCTCTTCCAAATAATCTATACTATACATTTCATATAAGATAGGTGCTAATTCTTGATAAAATTTTATACCATTATTATAACCCTTCATATATGATTCTATATGTTTACCTTCATGTATTGTTGCTGATACTGATTCAAAATTATTTCTAGCATTTATAAGTATATAATATTCCTCTAATGAAGCTATATATGATCTTCCAATAAACAAAAGTTCGGAATCATAATCGATATATTGTAAAGAATTAGTACGAGATATTATCCTTTTAAAGTAATTTAAGGATGTCTTATCATTTTTTCTATAAAAATTATTACATAAACCAATTATTTCATTTGGATTAATACTATTTATACTTTTAGTTTCAATATTAGTAATTAAAGAATTAGTACAAGAGTTAATATAATTAATCATTTTAAAAAAAGAATTATTAAAATAAGATATATCAAAAGTACCTAATTTATAAAAAAATTGTGTTTTATCAATCTGTTCTTTTCTCTTATAAACTACGCCATTCATATCATCTAACATACTTGAATATATAGTTCTTCTTATTTTTGAACTACTTTTACTATCTTTTTCTATAGATATAAGTCTATTTCTTATACTTTTAACATCCCAACAATACTCCATACTTCCTCCGTAAAGTGTATTTTACCACCCAACTAAATACAAGTCAATTTATCTAATTTGAGGACATACACCTATTTCTGGCTGATAAAAACAATGATTTTTGTATTTTCCAACATATCCTTGTCCATACCAATTAGTTTTACAATTTCCATTTGTTGCATAAAACCATAATGAATTAGTAGCTGGATAATAGTATTCTCCTTTTAAAACTCTATCTGCTAACTGTCTTTCTTTTGATGTAGGAGCACTATTAAATAAGGAACTATTTATACCACTAAATCCACCAGGAGATTGGTATATAGCTTTTGTAAGTGAATTAACATTTTTAAAGGTTAAACAATCTGCCAAAACTCTATTAATCACTACATCACCTACCATTAACATTCCAAGTGCACCTTCTCCAAGAGCTTCAGCTCTCATTAATCTAGCTAATATATCTCTTTCATTATCTGTATACTTAATAATCATTTAATCACCAATATAATATATGTTTTATCTTGTAATATTAAACCAAATATGTTATAATTAACCATGTCAAGGGACATAGGGGTATAGTTCAATGGTAGAATAACGGTCTCCAAAACCGCTGATGTGGGTTCAACTCCTGCTACCCCTGCCATTATGATTTTTAGTCGAACTTTTTCAATAAGATGTTTCGATTTAATATATATTAAATAAGGTCAAACTAGAAATTAAGATTAAAAACTTCATTAGTTCGAAAGGACGGTGAAGTTTTTATTATGCTTAATATTAGGAAAGATGAACTTCCCTTTGATTACAACGTTAAAGAGAGGTTAGACTACATATTAAATCAAGCTAGACGTGATGCAAGATTTATTAATGGAAATGTAATATCTATCGATAGAACTAATTTACATTATGTAGAACCACATAAACTTTTTATTGGTAAACATCTATTCTTATTCTTTAATTATAGTATGGATATATACTATCAAACATTAATTAATAAAATAGAGATAAAAGAACTATATACTTTTATTAAAAATTTAGATTAGAACTACTAGTATTGACTTTTTCTAAAAATAGTATAGAATATAAAACCAAGCAACAGGGATATCTCATTAGTAAGGAGGTATGTCATGAAAACATTTATTCTATATTTGAATAAGTTAAACAATTTATATAGTAATTTAAGGAGATGTAGTTCTAATCTTTAGGGCTTCATCTCCTTTTTTGGTAAAAGGAGGTAATTATGTTTGATACAAATATAAAAAGAAAATGTGCTCTTTATATGCGAGTCAGCACTGAGGATCAAGCAAGAGAAGGATTCTCTTTAGGAGAACAAAAACTGAGGTTATCAGAATATTGTAAAGCTATGGGATATGACATATATGACTTCTATGAAGATAGTGGTATAAGTGCTAAAGAAGGTAACTATAGACCAGATTTTGAGAAAATGTTAGAAGATGGTAAGAAAGGTTATTTTGACACAATAGTTGCTATTAAATTAGATAGAATATCAAGAAGTGTTATTGATATGGAAAAGATTAATAAGTATATTGCACAAAACAATCTATCATTAATATGCTTATATGACCAATATGATACTTCTACTGCTAATGGAAGAATGTTACAAAGAATAATAACAGTAGTAGCACAAAATGAAATAGAAAGAACTAGTGAAAGAACTAAAATTGGTATGGCTGGAGCAATTAAAGATGGACATATTCCAGGTAAAACTCCTGTAGGATACTATCGAGATAATAAGAAATTATGTATTGACCCAATAGGAAGATTAGTAATTGAAAAAATATTTAAATTGTATTCTAGAGGTATATCACATTTTAAAATAGCAGAATTATTAAATAATGAAAAAGCACTTAATAAAACTAATTGGAGAGATTGTTCTATTAGAAGAATACTAAATAATCCTGTATATAAAGGAGACTACATTAACAATAAAGGTAAAAAAGATGAAGTATATTACGAGAATGTATGCCCTGCTATTGTAAGTAAAGAATTATGGCAATACTGCCAAGAGCAAGCTCCTAAAAATTTTAAACATTATCAAAAGAATAAAGAATATTTATTCTTACAAAAAATAAGATGTCCTATCTGTGGAAGAATTATGGGAGGTAAAGCTACAAAGAAAAAGAGTGGCAAAATATACTATTACTACCACTGCTTATTATGTAAAAATTATGTAGAAGAAACTAATATAGAAAAACAAATACTTAGAGACTTAAATGATATATTTGAATACGATGCTATCGTGCATGAATATTATTTTCCATTAATAAAAAATAAATTTAACAATCAAGAATCTAATTATGAAAGAGATATAAGATTACTCGAAACCAAGAAAAATAAAATAGCAGATGCATATATAGATGGTACGTTTGATAAAGAAACTTATACTAGAAAGAATCAAGAAATAATAAATAGTATTAATGAATTAAAACGAATAATGGTAGAAGATAAACAATTAAACAAGATGACATTTGCCAAAGAAGATTTACTTGTTATGAGAGATTTACAATATATAAATACTATTAGACTACCTATGTTATATGATAAATTCATTGGCAATTGGAAACAATCTACAAGAAGAAAGAAACTGGATTTAGTAATGGATTATATAGATAGTATTGAACTAAAAGAAGAAGATAAACAAATATTAGTTACAAAAATTAACTTTAGAAATACATTTTTTGAAAACTTTTATGACTTATATAAGGATGGATTTATTGATTATGATATCACTAGAAGAAGTGATTCTAATTCTGAAAAAATAAGATTTAGTGAGTATCAATCTAGAGAAAAAGTAGAAGAACATATTAAAAAACTAAGACAATTTTATGATGTAGAAGTATATGGAGGATTATTTAATTTTGATACAGGTAAGTTAGATTTACTTATACCTGATAAATCTAAATTAGTTAGAATATCTCCTAATGAACCAATAGAATATGATAATGGATATCATGGTACTACAGGAGTAAATGCCTTTACAGTTACATTTGATGACAACGACTTTAATAAGTCCGAGGAAGAAGTATATAATGAAATGTTAGACAAATTAAAAGAACTAAATATTTATGATAAAGACTTAGCTTCAATTTCTAATGATTCTTAGCAAGCATTGGAAAGTTCCTCCTACCGAGGCATTTTCCACATATTATGGGGATAAATCCCCAATCCCCTAAATATTCACCATATAGCCCTTCGGGATATGTCGTGACGGTAAACATATAATAATAACTAATATAACTAATGATAAAGAAGATATAAAAGATAAAACATCTATTTATATTAGAAATAATAAAAAGAGCTTTAAAGCCCATTAAAATTGATTTTATCCAAAACATGGTTTACCAACGATGGAAAACATGCTACAAATAAATAATATGATATATAGATAAAATAGATATATAAGATAAAACTAATATGAAAGGAGGTTAATTATGGCAATTATTAAAGACAACTTAACTCATACAAATAATTATCTATTTGATTCTAACTTAACAATGAGTGCTAAAGGACTTCTTACAATGCTAATCAATATAAATAGTGATTACAATATTACAATGGAAGAAATATGTAGTCTTACTAAAAATGGTCCTGATGCAGTCAAAAGTACATTAACAGAATTAATGAATAAAAATTATTTAGAAAGAATTAAAACAAGAGATGAAAAAGGTTATTATCAATACAACTATGTTTTGTATGATAAACACTTTAACAAAAAGGAAAAAGAAATAGAATTGTAATCTATTTCTTCTTTTTAACTCTATTCTTCTGGTGTAATATATTCCATATTGATTAATCTTATCAATTCTTCAAAATTCATATCCTCTACTTCTTCGTATTTATCGTCATTAAACCCTACTGATAAAACATAAGTGAAGTTATCAAATGAATATATTACTTCCTTTCCATATTTGATATTTTCTTCTATATGGTCAGCTTTTGTAAGTAAACAAATTTGTTGAAAAGCTTTATCAATAATTCTTGTATTTCCATCTGGATGTGCTTCTTGTAAATGTTGTCCTGGAGTTAAAGCAATTAAGTTTTCCACAAAACCACTAATTAATTCAAACTCATTTTCTGGGAAAATATGATGCATATGAACAGCTTTTCCAATTGCTAAAGCATCTTTCACTTCAGATAATCCGCCATTAAATACATCATTAAATGCTTTTAATAATTTCTTTGCTTTAGCTGATTGATATTTTATTAAATTAGAATTTGGTTTTTCAGCTAGTGATGCATAGTATTCTCCACGGGTCATTTCTTTTGGTTTATTTGCATAAATATCTCTAAAGTTGTTTCTGTTATACATTAACATATCTTTAGTAATTTTACCATTAGACATTCTACCTCTTTCTGTTCCACGGGTATTTTTCATAAATGCTATTGGATTTAATACTTTTGTAAAAATTCTATTACATTCAGTTTGACCATTTATTGGTGTGTTGAAAACTGTGAATCTTCCAAATTCTTTTTTCATTTTTTCATAAGAATCATTAGTAGGATGATTAAAAAAATCTTCAAAATATTTATATATTCCACTATCTTTTAAAACTTTTGTATTATATAATTCTAAAAATTTTAAGGCATTCATTTCTCTAATAGAAATGAATTCAAGCAACATTTTATTCCATAATTTATAAAAATTTCTATTTCCAACTTTTTTCTTATTTAAAATTCCAGCAGAAGCAAACATCTCCATTGGTTGTTGAAAAAACTTATCATATTCATTTCTTGCTTTTTGTTCATCTGGGTTTGGTTTCTTAAAAATTGATTCAACATTTTGAACAGTATATTCGTTATGCCAAATATCTAGTGAACTAAAATATTCTTTATCTGGATTTGATTTAGTAAATTCTAGTATACAATCTGCTATAATACATAAAACATCTGGAGTACATTTTTGATCAATCCATCTTGCATTATGAGTTTCTCTTATATCATAATTGTAGTGACTCATAAACTTTTGTATTTGCTCATCTGTTAACCAATTCATATTATTCCCCCTTTAGTTTTCCAAAGAAAAATACTGATGTCTTATCAATGTTTAAAGATCTAGTTTGATAATTTCTAGCTATTTTATAAAAATTTCTGTATTCATCAGTAGCATAAAATAGCATATCTTTCTTTGATAATTTTACTTTATTTTTTGGTATTAATATTGCAACTGAACCATTTACTATAGTACCTATTGGCTTCTCACACACTCTTGGTTTATATGACATATTAGGTGTAATATAAATATTTTTCTTATTCAAGTATTCATAAACATTATATTTTTCTATATCAGATTCATCCACATACTGATCATAGTCTTTTATATGATTTATTTCAGTAGCATCATCATTAATATTTCTTGATTTAATTACCCAAATATTCTTCTTACTTTTTGAACTATTATTATTTGTAATTTGCCTATCTCTGAATACATCAAAAATATTAAATTCCATTTTATCTAACAACTTATCAAAATCATTATTACGATAAATAATCCAATATGGTAATTTTTTATCAATAAAATAATTTTGTTTTTGATTTATTTCTTCTTTTTGAGTTATTGATAATATTTTGGTATTACTTGGTTTATTACATGTATTAATATTTATACATATTGTTTCAATTAATACACCCTCAAATCCTTTTTCACCAAAATCGATGATAGACTTAATATTTAATTTTGATATATAATCTCTAGTCTTAGTATACTCACTTGTATTTAATAAAAATTTAGGCATGACCATTACAACATTATCTGCAATCATTAGTGATTT
>OCVV011349629.1_pt1 | contig 11930 bp, 7 predicted proteins | sample 1539721 | NCBI WGS metagenome assembly OCVV01 (sample SAMN02144230, study PRJEB22623) | gut metagenome | biome: sheep rumen | host: Ovis aries | place: New Zealand | reverse complement strand
CAGGAGCGGGTTCAGGAGCGGGTGCTGGCGCGGGAGCGGCTTCTGGTTCGGGTTCCGGTTGTGGCTCCTCAATCTTGGGTGCCGGCGTCGTTGCTGTCGGTTGGGGCTGCTCGGCGGCGCTTTGCTGTTTCCGTTCGAGGTAGAGGTCTGAAAGGGTCTTGCTGGCGGCTATCGACTCGCCTACGGTGGCTGCTGTGGCGCTTTCTTGCAGCTTGTCCCAGAGGGTCTGCGGCTGCTCGTGTTGTGGCTGGGCAGGTGCGGCGGCGACTTCCTGTTCGTCGAAGAGGGTGTCGTTGAGGTTGCCTTCAATCTCTTCCATGGTGGGTACCCCTTCGGCTGGCGTTGTGGGCTCTTCTGGTTCGGTCTCTTCGGCGTAGACCGGCTGGGTGTCTTCGTCGATGAGCAGCGGCGATGCCTCTTCTTCGGCTGGCGTTTCGGCGGGTTGTTCGTCCGCTTGTGGCGTCAGGGACAACTCTTCCTGAGGTGCGGCCTCGGCGGGTTGTGGGGTTGCGGTTTCTTCTGTTTGAGCCTCAGGGGCATCCGTTTCGTGTGCTATGGTTTCTTCTTCTGTCGTCGTAGCCTCAGGTGTTGTGGCTTCGGCAGTTGCCTCTTCTGACGGCTGGCCGGCTGCTGCTTGCGGAGCCTCTTCGGCCTCTTTTTCCGGCATCAGGGTGTCGGCGACTATTGCTGCGGTCGGAGCGGCGGCCAGCAGGCGTTCGGTAGGAGTCACATGGGAGTCATATAGGACATCGCGACTTTCGTTTTCGGCCTGTTCGGTCTCTTTGTCTGCTGTCGGGTGTGCCGCGGTGCTGAGCTGGCATACGGCGCTGTACAGGTCGCGCAGTTCGGCCAGCAACAGGTCGCGTTCTATGAGGGGGATGGCATCGGTGCAATCATCCATGCGTGCGATGCTTTCTTGTATTCTCGAAAGGTGTCTGGAGAGGGTTTTGCTTACTTTTTCCATGTATGATAGTGTTGTATTTTTCTGAATAACAATAATTAAAGTGAATTTTAGGAGAAAAAATGATTTTGTAAAGATACAATATAAAAAGTGATTGACGGCGAAAAAGTGCAATAAAGTTTTCATCAAGTTTCGTTGAAAACTTGTATTCTCTCTTTTTTTTGTATTTTTGTAACTCGAATAATTGTGGAATAGTTTTTATAATTTATTAATACACAAATTTTTATTTATGAAGAAATTGAAATTAGTATTTGGTTTCGTGGCGATGCTTCTCGTTGTGTCATCGTCATTTGCGCAAAAGAAGTATGACTACAAGACCTACCCCAACGACCCGTTGCAGGTGCGCGAGTATACACTCGACAACGGTCTGAAGGTCTTCCTCAGCGTCTACAAGGACGCCCCGCGCATCCAGACCTACATCGCTGTACGCGCCGGTTCGAAGAATGACCCCAAGGAGACCACTGGTCTGGCCCACTATCTGGAGCACATGCTCTTCAAGGGCAGCCACCAGCTGGGTACCACCGACTGGGAGAAGGAAAAGGTCTATCTCGACAAGATCGAGAGCCTCTACGAGGTTTATCGCAAGACTACCGACGACAAGCGTCGCGCCGCGATCTATCATCAGATTGACTCGCTGAGCGGCATTGCTTCCACTATCGCCATCGCCAACGAGTACGACAAGTCGATGACTGCCATCGGCAGCGAGGGTACCAACGCCTTCACCTCGAACGACTATACAATGTACGTCGAGAATATTCCCGCCAACCAGCTTGAAACTTGGGCAAAGGTTCAGGGCGACCGCTTCCCCAACCTCGTTCTGCGTCTCTTCCACACCGAGCTCGAGGCTGTGTATGAGGAAAAGAACATCAGCCTTGCTCAGGACAACCGCCGCGTCAACGAGGAGATGATGCGCGGCCTGTTCCCGCACCACCCTTATGGCACCCAGACAACCCTCGGCACCATCGAACACCTCAAGAATCCTTCGATGACCAACATCTACAAGTTCCATTCGACCTACTATGTGCCTAACAATATGTGCATTGCTATGGCCGGCGACTTCAACCCCGACGAGGCCATAAAGATTATCGACAAGTACTTCGGCGGATGGAAACCCGGCAACGTACCCGCTTTCCACAAGGTGAAAGAAGAGCCCATCACCAGCCCTATCATCCGCTTGGTCAACGGCCAGGATCCCGAGAGCCTCACCATCGCTTTCCGCATCGAGGAAGGCAACGGTAGCCGCGAGGCTCTGTTGGCACAGGCTATGGAAATGGTGCTCAACAACGGTAGCTGTGGTCTTATTGACCTCAACCTCAATCAGAAACAACTCTGCCTCGGCGCCTATGCCGGCGCCTATACCCTGAACGACTATGCAGCCTTTATGCTTGGCGGCCGTCCCAATCAGGGACAGAGCCTCGGACAGCTGCGCGACCTGCTGCTCGGCCAGCTCGACCTCCTCAAGGCCGGCAAGTTCGACGAGAGCCTTATCGAGGCCAGCATCAACCAGCTGAAACTTCAGATTATGAAGCAAGCTGAGAGCAACAACAGCCGCGCCAGCCAGATGGCCTACGCTTTCGTACAGCATCAGAACTGGGGCGATGTCTGCAACGAGATCAATGAACTCGCCAAAATCACCAAGAAGGACATCGTCGACTTCGCCAACCGCATCTTCAAGGACAACAACTATGTCATTGTCTTCAAACATCAGGATACTCCCGACCCCGTGGCCAAGGTCGTCAAACCCGCCATCACCCCCATCGAAGTGAACCGCGACAACGAGAGCCCCTTCCTGGCACAAGTGAAAGCCGACGCTGCAAAGGCCAAACCCATCCAGCCTGTCTTCGTCAACTTCAAAAAAGACCTGCAGAAGGGCAAGTCCGCCAATGGCAGCGAGATACTCTATGTGAAGAACGTCGAGAACGGCACCTTCAACCTGCAATACCGCTTCGATTTTGGCGGCACAACCGACAAGACTATTGACCTCGCCGCCGACCTGGTCGAATACCTCAACACCGACAAGCACACAGCCGAACAGCTGCAAGAAGAATTCTACAAACTTGCCTGCTCGTGGAATTTCAATGTGAGTGGTGAGGCCATCAGCATTAGCATCAGCGGCTTGGCCGAGAATATGGAGAAGGCTATGAACCTCGTCGAAGAGATTATGGCCACCTGCCAGCCCAACGACGAGGCTTTGCAGATGCTCGTCGAGCGTGTCATCAAAAGCCGCACCGACAACAAGACCAATCAGCGTGCCGCTTTCCGCGCCCTCAACACCTACGGCATCTATGGCGAAAAAGCCCTCAAGGAATCCACCGAGAGCGACGCCGAACTCCGTGCCTACACCGCCAAGCAGCTTACCGATGCCATCCACAATCTCTTCACTTACAAGCATCGCGTTCTTTACTATGGTCCTCTAAGCCTCAATGACCTAACCGCTACCGTCAACAAAATCCACACCGTGAAGTCCACCAAGGACGCTCCTGCCAAAATAATTTACTATCCCCAGCCCACCGACGAGAACACCGTGCTCTTCGTGAACTATGACGCCAAGAATGTCTACCTCACCGAATACTTCCGCGGCGCCGAGTACAACCCCGCTCTCGCACCGAAGGTGAACCTCTTCAACGAATACTTCGGCGGCTCGATGAACGCCATCGTCTTTCAGGAGATGCGCGAGAAACGCTCCCTCGCCTACAGCGCCAGCAGCTATTACAACAGCGCCTTCCACAAGGATGACTGGTTCTACAACAGCGCCAACGTTATCACCCAGACAGACAAGCTGTTTGACGCCCTCGACGCCTATGAGGAACTGTTCAACGATATGCCGCAGTCGGAAGCCAATTTCAAGCTGGCAAAGGACGCCCTGCTCGCCGGCTCCCGCACCGCACGCACCACCAAGTTCAGCATCATCAGCACCTACCTCCAGTGCGAGCGCTTGGGTCTCAAGGAACCTCTGCGCAAACAGAATTTCCAGGCTTATCAGAAGATGACCATGAACGACCTGGTCAGCTTCCAGAAGCAGTACATCAAAGGTCAGAAGAAGTTCTACCTCGTTCTTGGCAAGGAGAGCGAGATCGACTTCGACGCCCTCTCGAAGTTCGGCAAGGTGAAGAAACTCACCCTCGACGAAATCTTTGGATTCTAATTTAACCTTAACGATAACGTTAACCTTAACCTTGTTTTTAACGAAAACAATAACCTTAACTTTGATTGGAAAAAATCTGGTCAAAGTTAAGGTTTTTCTCTGATTATGAGACGCACAATATTTTTCTTCCTCCTCTGTCTACTCATGCTCTCCTGTCGGCAGGGCGATGAGGCCACGCCGCTCTACAACGACTCCTTGCCGCCAATCACCGACGGCTATGTGGGACTGCAGGACGGTCATTTCGTACTCGATGGCGAAGAGTGGTTTCCGAAGATGCTTAACTACAAGGCTTTCATCGATGGCGACCGTGTCATTCCAGCTCCTTATTACACGGGCACAGACCTCCGCGAGCATTTCGACACCATCGCCAGCTGGGGTTTCAACGCCGTGCGCGTCTGCCTCGACGTAATGAGTGAGGGCGACAGCACCGCCAAGTTTGAAGCTACACGCCGTATGGTGCAGACGGCCGACAGCGCGGGGCTGAAAGTGATGCTGCTTATCAAGACGCCTTTCGAACCCTATTGGCAGAGCTACACCAAAGGCCTGCTGCGCCACTTGGCTGACCTGCCGGCACTCTGGGCATACGACTTCTTCAACGAGCCGCTCTATTTCGACCCCGAGCCCGAACGCGACAAGATGGACGCTGTCCGCCTTGCGAGCGAATGGCGACACTGGGTGCGCACCTACGCGCCGCACCAGCTTTTCACCATAGCCACCGCCGAGCCCATCGAGGTCTTCGAATGGGACCCCTCGATGCTGCCTACTGACTTCGTCGAGATGCACACCTACCACCCCTTGCGCGTCTACTCCGAAATGTGGTGGTACAGCCGCTATTGCGGCAAACCGTGGATGGTGGGCGAGACGGGCCTACCGGCCGACAACGACTCGGTGCCTTACGAATGGCAGGCACAGTTTATGTGGGACACCTATCGATTTGCTTACATCCACGGTGCTATTGGCTTTGGCTGGTGGGAGTTTCAGGACAACCCGCAGGGTGTCAATTTCGAAGCGCAGTACACAGGTCTGAGCGACCGCAATGGCAAGCGGAAACCTGCTCTGGACCTGGTGTGGCATCTTGGCAAGATGTGCCTGGGTGTCGGTGTTGATAGCGACATCATTCCTCCGGTCAACTATTACAATATGCTTGCCTACAGCAATATTCGCCTGACTGGTACGGTGATTGATGAGACGACGGGCAAGCCTGTCGAAGGTGCCGTCATCCGCGGCTGGAACGACGACTGGTCGGTGGGGATGAACACCTACACCGACAGCAATGGCCGTTTCACGCTCTACAGCAACGACTATAACGTCCATTTCGAGGTCTCTGCTGCACGGATGAGCCACAAGAAGTTCGACCGCCGCAATATTCGCTATTCAAACCCGCAAGGCATCGATGCCAAGAACCTGCCCGACCGGCAGCGCGAATACCAGCAGATTGACTATAAGCCCTATCTAAATAAAAGCATACCTGAAATCACGTTCAACACAGATTACGACTCGACACACTTCTTCCGCTACAGCCTTGATGGCGATATGGGCACCATTAAACTTTCCAGGCTCTGACGTGCACGTCGTCAGTCTCGCTGTGGCGTAGGGGCTTTTGTGCGGCTGGACAACGCCTTTGTCTGACGTAAGCCTTCCACCGTCAGGAGGATAATCAGCGGCACGAAACTGAACAGGTAGCGGGCACGGGCCTCACAAAGCATGTGGAACAGGAACAGCAGCAGTAGCGTCAGCATAACAACTTTGAGTATGCGCTCGGTTGGCTGGTTCCGAGATGTGGCATCCTGCCGCAAAGGGAAAGCGGCCATAAGCGCGAACAGCAGCATGCCGAACCACAGACTGGTGTTGACGACGCCCCACTTCACATTGTGTTGCCCTCCGTGGTCCTGGTTGTAATAGACGCTGCGGGTCATCTGCGAGAGGCGTGAATGCCGTTCGGGCACTATCTTGTAGAATTGTCCCTCGCGACCCCAGTAGAAGGTGCCATCGCTGAAATTGAGCAGCATCTTCCTACCCCACAGAATCAGGGTGCCGTCGACTCCGAGATCAGCGTAGCGTTGGCGTGTCATGGCCATCTCGGCGCGCGCCCGTTCACTTTTACGTTTGAAGCTGCGCGAATAGTCAACGTCATTGGCGCTATAGATGCCGATTGACTGGTAGTTGGCACCCATCATCAGGTAGTGTGTGGGTCCGAAAGCCCTGCGTGAATGCAGGCTCATGGGACTTCCAATCATGCAGATGTGTACCAGCAGAAAGGCCGCCGCCACGCCGCCAAAGGCTATGCCGGAGGGCTTGAGAAGCGTCCGTAGCGCTTGCTTGGAGCGTAGGGCTGCCACCAGTTCAACGAAGCCTATAGCCATGCCGATGAAAAGAACCTGCGGACGGATGTAGTAGCCTGTGACCGATGCCGCTGCAATCAGGAATACCTTCAGCCAACGCCGTTTGAAGGGCAGCACAGCGTAGAGCCACAGGATGGTGACCACAGCCATCAGTCCCCACACGTCGGAATAGGGGATGGACCACCAGGGCGAGAACCATACCAGCAGGCTATAGAAAAGGTAGACCATCACGGCTAAGTTTTTTTTGTGCCAGAGATGGATGGCAATCTGGAAGAGCATCAACGCCGTCAGCGCAGCAAAGAGACATTGCAGCACCAACAGCGGAAAGAGCATGGTGCGCAGACCCCACAGCGGCCCTGTGAGGAAGAAGACAAGGGCAAAGATGCGCGTGAGAAACAGATTGTTGGGAGCGAAACGGAAATAGTCCTTGAATTCGTCGACGGGACGTCCTTCGGCCATCGCCTCTGCAGCTCCGGTCAGCTGCTGTACATCCCAGTCGGTGAAGACGTAATAGCTGTATACGAGGATGATGTGGAATAGGCTGAGTATGCCGGTGACAATCAGCAGACGCCCGCGGTGGATGCTGTCGTTGCGGCAACAGCGAACGCATACGACGGCCAGCAGCAGCGTGAGCAGCAAGCCGCCCAGCATCATTGGGATATGGTAATGCCCGTTGAGGGGCAGCAGCCAATGCCAGTCGGCACCTTCGGGAAAATGACAGAAGACGACGATGGCGAGTATGATAGTCATCAGAACAAGCCAGCTTGTACGGATGAAGCTAAGTCGTGCAGTTTTGCTTGGTCGATCCATAATGAATTCTTTTGCAAAGGTAACGCAATAGGGGTTTCTTTATTGTTGAGGATAGCATAATAAAACAAGGGGTTGTCCGTTTCCCAAGCAAAATACAATATCCCATGCATACTATCATGTACATTCACGGCTACGGCTCGAACGGCAATGCCACCAAGGGGCAGCTGCTCCGCACGATGTTGCCGGAATGTCGTGTGGTGTCTCCCACTTTCGACTACGACCACCGCACCCCTTACGAGATTCAGCAGCAGATACACGACGTTGTGGACCAGGAACATGTCTCCATGATTGTGGGCAGCAGTTTCGGAGGCTACCAGTCGCTCTGCGCCACGGTATTTTTCCAGGGGCCTGTGTGGACCGTCAATCCTGCCCATGATGTGGTCCAAACCATCCATCGTGTCATTCTGAAGGGGGGAACGGAACAACCCACTGACGAGGGTAAGAGGTTGTTGGACTGCTATCAGCGATTTGATGCCGAGGTCTTCCGTCGGCAGGTGCGGCGCAATCAGGAAGGGCATTGGCCGCAGTCCACACCACTCCATTTTGCCTTGAGCACCGACGACGAGCTGCTCGGCGACCACAGGCCGCTCCTCCAGCTCTTCCCTCATCACGCCCAAGTGGTCTGGAAAGACAACTGTGGTCACCGTTTTTTCAGGTTCGAAGAACTTGCCGCCGACATAAGAGCCTCTATGCCGTGAACCCGCAGCGTCGCAGCAAAGCGCCGTTGTCGGGGTCGCGTCCCATGAAGTTGCGGAACAGCACCGCAGGGTGCTCGCTGCCCCCGCGCGACAGTATCTCGCGTCGGAATGCATTGGCTGTGTTACGGTCAAAGATGCCATGCTCCTTGAAACGCGAAAAGATGTCGGCATCCAGCACCTCGGCCCATTTGTAACCATAGTATCCGGCAGCGTAGCCGCCACAGAAGATGTGCGTGAATGCGGTGCTGGTGCAGCATCCAGCCACCGTGGGCAGCAGCTCCACCATGCTGCGGTGTTCGAACTGCTCTATGGTGGTGTCTTGAGGCAACGGATGGCGCAGCGTGTGGTAGGCCATGTCCACGCGACCAAAATTGAGCTGACGCACGCAGAGCCATCCCGCCAGGTAGCGCTCCGCGCGGCGCAGCTTGTCGATATAGTCCGTCGGAATGGTGTCGCCTGTCTGGTAGTGGCGGGCGAAGGTGTTGAGGAATTCGGGCTCGTAGCACCAGTTCTCCATCACCTGCGAGGGCATCTCCACAAAGTCGTGGCGCACGTTGGTGCCGCTGACCGAAGGGTAGCGCACGTCGCTGAGCATGCCATGCATGGCGTGGCCCATTTCGTGCATGAAGGTCTCCACCTCGTCGAAGGTGAGCAACGATGGACGGTCGGCGGTGGGCTTGGTGAAATTGCACACCACCTGTATCAATGGGCGCACCTCGTGGTCGCCTATATGTTGCTGACCGCGGAAGTCTGTCATCCAGGCACCGCTGCGCTTGCTTTCACGAGGATACATGTCAAGATAAAGCAGTCCCATCAGTCGCTCCCCGTCGCGCACTTCATAGACGTTCACGTCGTCGTGGTAGACGGGGATGTCCTTACGCTCGCTGAAGGTCAGCCCGTAGAGGCGTCCGTAGAGGCCGAAGATGCCGTTGCGCACGTTGTCGAGTCTGAAATAGGGGCGAAGGGCTTCGCTGTCGAAGCTGTAACGCTGCTGCTTGAGCCGCTCGCTCCAATAGCTGAAGTCCCAGTTCTGCAACTCATAGTCAGCCCCTTGCTCGTGGGCGAACTGCTGCACGGCGGCAAGGTCATCCTTGGCATAAGGCAGCGAAGCCTCCATCAGGCTGTCAAGGAAACGATTCACCGTGGCGACGTCTTGCGCCATGGTGCGGCACAGGGAATAGGAGGCATAGTCGTCGTAGCCCAGCAGTTGGGCCATCTCGAGACGCAGCGCCACAATCTGGGCTATGATGGCCTTGTTGTCGTGGCTGCCGCCGCGGTTGCCGCGGCTGTTGTAGGCTCGCCACATGCGCTCGCGCAGGTCGCGCCGTGCGGCGTAGGTTATGAAGGGACGGTAGGAGGGAGCATGGAGGGTGAAAACCCATCCCGGCAGGCCTCTACGGCAGGCTTCGTCGTGGGCGGCAGACTTGGCGCCGTCGGGCAACCCTTCCACCTCTGCGTCCTCGGTAAGATGGAGCGCGAAGTCGTTGGTGTCGTGCAGCGCGTTCTGGTTGAAGGTCTCCGTCAGCGTGGCCAGCGTCTCGCTGCAGGCGGCAAAACGTTGCCGCTTGGCGTCGTCAAGGTTCACCCCATTGCGCACAAAGCGCTGATAGTATTTTTCAAGCAATTGCAGCTGTTCTCCGTCAAAGCCGCTTTCGTGACGTTTCTCGTAGAGCGCCTCCACGCGGGCAAAGAGACGGCGGTCCATCCACACGCGGTTCTCGAAGCGCGTCAGCTCGGGCATGAGTTCCAGCACGGTCTGCTGCATCGTGGGCGTGGTGCAGCATTCGTTGAGGTTGAAAAGCAGGGCGCTGCATCGGTCCAAGAGGTCTGTTGCGGTTTCGAGCGCCACAACGGTGTTGTCGAAGGTGGGGGCTGCCTGCTGGCAGGCTATGGCATCGATACGCTCCCCGGCAACGCGGATGCCCTCGCGAAGGGCCGGCGCATAGTGCTCCTCGCCGATAAGGTCGAAGGGTGGCGTCTGGAAGGGCGTACTCCATGTCGCCAAGAGCGGATTTTGGGCTATTATTTTTTCTGACATGACAATATTTCGGAATATTTCTGCGTTATGACAATGTTTTCTTATTTTAACGATGATACCATTAAAACATTGTAATGTCATGAAAAAACTTCTCATCATTGCGCTTTCGGTAATGCCACTGCTGCTCGCCTCCTGCAAGGGTGGCGAAGATCCCCAAGTGGCTATCGCTCAGAAAAAAGTGGATTCGCTCCAGGCTATCGTCGACGCCAAAGACGGCGAAATTGATGCCCTTTTCGAGGTGCTCAACGAGATCGAGACCAACCTTTCGGAAATATCCTCTCGCTACAGCCAGGTGAACGACCTTAAACGCGGCAACCCTGAAATGAGCGCCCATGTCAAGGGCCAAATCACAGACCAGCTGGCTGTCATTGAAAACATGCTGCAGCAGAACAAAGAGAAAATTGCCGCACTCAACGCCAAAATCGCCAACCTCGGCAAGGAGAACACCCGCCTGCAGGAATTCATCGAAACGCTCAACACCCGCATCGCTGACCAGGAAAACAAGATCAACTCCCTTATGGGCGAGCTGAATGTCAGCAGAGCCAAGATCCAGCAGCTCTCTTCCAATGTCGAAGAACTCACCAAGTCGAACCAGGAAAAGGATGAATACATCGCCTATCAGACCAACGAGGCCAACAAAGCCTATTATATCGTCGGCTCCTACAAAGAGCTGAAGGACATGGGCATCGTCAACAAGAGTGGCGGGTTCATCGGTATCGGCAAAAAACAGAACACCTCGGAGGATATGGATATCAGCAAGTTCAAATCCATCGACCGCACGAAGGTCACCACGGTCACCATCAATCAGAAGAAGGCTCAGGTGATCTCCAAGCACCCCGAAGGATCCTACGAACTTGTCATGGACGAGAACGACGACAAGACGGTGGCATACCTGGTCATCAAGGATGTCAACGCTTTCTGGCGCTATACCAACTATTTGGTGGTCTCCACCAAGAAATAACGCTCTCACAGTTTGTCTGCCATGAACGTTGACAAGGCTGATCTCTTCTATATGCAGCGCTGTCTGCAACTGGCCGTCAAGGGGTTGGGTCGCACGCGTCCCAACCCCTTGGTGGGTTGTGTGGTGGTCAAAGAGGGTGCCGTCATCAGCGAAGGCTACCATCAGGAGTATGGCCACAACCATGCCGAACGCAATGCGTTGCTTCGCCAAGGCGATTTTCGCGGCGCCACGCTTTATGTCAACTTGGAACCCTGCTCTCACTTTGGCAAGACACCCCCCTGTGCCGACCTCATCGTCGAAAAAGGGATCAGCCGTGTGGTGTGCTGCAACGATGACCCTAACCCGCTTGTTGCCGGTCGCGGATTCGCCAAGCTCGAAGCCGCCGGCATCGAGGTGGTGCGCCATGTCCTCGAGGACGAAGGACGCGAACTGAACCGCCGCTTTTTCACCTTCATGGAAAAGAAGCGTCCCTACGTCATACTGAAGTGGGCCGAGAGCGCCGACGGATTCATGGCGCCGGCGGCGGCAGGCAACTACTGGATCAGCGACGATGTGCAGACGGCATTGAGCCATCGCATGCGCACCGAGGAGGATGCTATCCTGGTGGGTTCGCAGACCTATCTTGACGACCGGCCCCGCCTTACGGCACGCCGCTATCGGGGTCTTGACCCTCTGCCCATTGTCCTCGACCGCCGCGGTCGTCTGCACAACGTGCCTCCCCACTGGCTCCACCTGCAGTGCCAGTCGCTCGACGAGGTGATGCACCTCCTCCGTCAGCGCAACGTACAGTCGCTCATTGTCGAAGGGGGTCGCACCATTCTTGACGCCTTCATCGCCGAGGGTCTCTACGACGAAGTGGTACTGTTCAGGGGCTGTCGCAACTTTGGCGACGGTCTCCGTGCTCCTGCTGTGCCCCCGCTTCCCGAAGGCCGCCTACATATCATGTAGCGTTTGCTTTGCCTTAATGCTTCCGCC
>OCVV010887319.1_pt1 | contig 11934 bp, 9 predicted proteins | sample 1539721 | NCBI WGS metagenome assembly OCVV01 (sample SAMN02144230, study PRJEB22623) | gut metagenome | biome: sheep rumen | host: Ovis aries | place: New Zealand | reverse complement strand
ATCAGTTTTTTTACTTATAATCTAATAAAGTAAAATATTACATTAAAATATAACTTTTTTGAATTATAAAGAAATATCTTTGATATAATATATAATAGTGATGCGTATGGAAAAGGAATATATAAAAGGACTAAGTGAAAAACAAGTAAAAGATAGAATAGAAAAAGGTTTAAAAAATACTAATAATATGCCTAAGACTAAATCTATTAAGAAAATTCTTTCAGATAATATATTTAATTATTTTAATTTTCTTAACTTAGCTTTAGGAATAGCTGTATTTGCTGCAGGACTTTTAAATGGAGATTTATTTAACAGTTTAAAAAACTGTTTATTTATGGGAGTTATTATTACTAACTCATTAATTAGTATAATTGAAGAAATTATATCTAAAAGAATTACTGATAAATTATCGATTTTACAAGAAGTTAAAGTAACAACTATTAGAGATGGGAAAGATATAGAACTTGAAGATAATGAAATTGTATTAGATGATATAATTAAACTTTCTCCAGGTCATCAAGTAATAGTAGATTCTGAAATATTAGAAGGGAATTTAGAAGTTAATGAAGCTTTAATTACAGGTGAACCAGATATAATTCAAAAGAAAAAAGGTGATACACTTCTTTCTGGTTCATTTATTGTATCAGGTAACGCTATAGCTAAAGTTGTACATATAGGTGATGATAACTACGCTGTTAGAATAACTAAAGAAGCAAAATATGATAAACCCGTAGAATCATTAATTATGGGTTCATTTACTAAATTATTAAAAGTATTATCAGCACTTATTATTCCGATTGGTATTATTTTCTTTATAAGTCAATATACTATTACTGATAATGTATCTGAAAGTATATTTACAACTGTTGCTGCTTTAATTGGTATGATACCTGAAGGACTTATTTTATTAACATCTTCTGTTATGGCAGTAGGAGTAATTAAACTATATAGAGTTAATGTCTTAGTTCAACAATTATACGCAATAGAAACATTAGCTAGAGTTGATGTTATATGCTTAGATAAAACAGGAACTATTACTGAAGGTAAGATGGAAGTTATAAAGACTGTACCTAAAGTTAAAGTTAAGAGTGTTGATCTTAATAATTATTTATCATTATTTAGTTCTTTAAGCCAAGATAATAATCCTACTATGATGGCATTAAAAAAATATTTTAAATCAGGTAAAAAGGACGCAACAAATGCTATTCCATTCTCATCTGACAGAAAATATTCTGCTGTTGAAATAGATGATTATTCACTATATTTAGGTGCTCCAGAAGTTATTGGTGGAGAAAGTACTAAAAAAGATATAGAAAAATATTTGGAAGATTATAGAGTTGTTGCAATCGGTAAAAGAAAAGGTAAACTATCTCACGACTTAAAAGGTATAGATATTCTTGGTTATGCATTATTAGAAGATGTAATTAGACCATCTGCTAAAGAAACTCTTGCTTATTTTAAAAAGTATGATGTACAAGTTAAGATAATATCTGGAGATAATGCTCAAACAGTTACTAAAATAGCTAAAAAAGTTGGATTAAATGATGCTGAAGGAATAAATACAACAGATATGAGTCAAGAAGAATTAGAACAAGTTATTGATAAATATCAAATTTTTGGTAGAGTTAATCCAGTACAAAAAAAATGGATTGTATCTTATTTAAAAAGAAAAGGTCATACTGTTGCTATGACTGGTGATGGAGTTAATGATGTATTAGCTCTAAAAGAGTCTGATTGCGCTATTACTATTAAAAGTGGAACTGATGCTGCAAGAAATGTATCTCAATTAATATTATTAAATGATGATTTTAATTCAATACCTAATATTGTTAAGGAAGGAAGACAAACAATTAATAATGTAGAAAGAAGTGCATCCCTTCTATTAGTTAAAACAATATATACGATATTATTAATATTATTTAGTACTATAGTACCTCAAAAGTATTTCTTTATACCTATTCAATTAACTTTTATAACAACATTTACTATAGGTACCCCATCATTTATTCTTGCTCTTGAAAGCAATGATGAATTAGTTAAAGGTAATTTCTTATTAAAGATACTTGCAAAAGCATTACCTACTTCACTTACTGTATTATTTAATATAATTCTTGTTACAGCATTTTCAAATCTATTTAATTTATCATATGAAATACAAAGTACTATCAGTGTATATATAACAACTATTACAGGACTTATCTACTTATATAAGATATGTACTCCATTTACTAAATTAAGAGGAATTGTATTCTTTGGTATGTTATTTGGATTTATGACTTGTATCTTATCACTTCCTGATTTCTTTAGCTTAACAAGTATTAATTACACTACTCTATTGATTACATTTGTGTTAGCGTTAGATTCTATCTATATATATAGAGTATTAAATTATCTATTTAGTAAATTATTTAATAAAATAGATAAAAATATTAAAATAGAAGAAACTTTATATGACTAAAAAAGAATAGACATTTGTCTATTCTTTTATAATGTATAATCATTATCTTTAACATCTAACCAGTTAATAAAGTTAATATAGTAAATAATATAATTAACTACAGCCCAAGCTAATTCAACAACAATTATTGCAATAATAATATCTGAAACAAAAGCAAAATCAGTTTTAGCTATTTCACTTAAACTACCATAAAATCCACTTATAAATCCTAATCCGAAAAAGCAAGTAACAAGAATAACTAAAGAAACTGTAATCTCATTTCTTATATCTTTTCCAAAATGAGTTTTATTAAACTTTGCTTGTTCTTTTTTTCTTTGGTCTTTTGTCATATCATAATAATTTTTCTTTCTATTTGGCATAATCAACACTCCTTCTATTATAAATATAACACACTTTTTCTACTTTTTAACTTCAATTGGATTAACATGTACAATTGTTAAGTAAATTTTTGGTAAACTAGTTATTTGGTTTTCTAATTTATCAGCTATTTCATGAGATTTAAACGTAGATAGTTTCCCATCTACAAATATTGTAATAGATACTTGAAATAAATTACCAACTGGAGTTGTATTTAAATGTTGATATTTAATTATATCTTTATTAGAATTAACTATTTTAATAATTTCTTTAATACTTTCATCATCTATTCTTTTATCCATTAATACATCATATGCTTCTTTAAATATAGAATATCCAGTTATAAATATAATAAATGATATAATTAGACCTACTATAGAATCTATTACAAAAACATTAAATAAAGCAAAAATACTAGATATTAAAGTTAATGTAGTTAATAATATGTCATTTCTATGATCACTACTTAAAGAATTCATTAATAAATTATCATATTTAGTAGCTAATTTTTTAGTATACAAATAAAGAAAGAATTTAATAAATATATTTATAATACATATAATGGTTATTGAGATATTAAAACTATATTGATAATTAGTAAACAAACCTTTAAAAGAACTAGATAATAGTTTTATAGAGCATAAAATCATAATAAGACTCATTATCATAGAAAATATGTATTCTGCTTTACCATGACCTAAATGGTGATCTTCATCACTTGGTTGGGAACTTATTTTATTTCCTATAATTGACATAATACTATTAAATGAATCAGAAAGGCTGTTAAAAGCGTCAGAAAGCATAGCATTTGAGCCAGTTATTATTCCCACGATACTTTTTATTATTGCAAGCAAAACGTTCCCTAATAGGCTTAAAACGCTTCCTAAATGTATTTCTTTGTATTTCACATTAATCACCTAGATAATTATAAGAAAAATAAACATATATGTAAATAACACATAACTAAAAAAAAGAGATTATATAAATCTCTTAGTATTAATAAATATAAATAAAATCAATGAAAACATAATAATATTTATAAAAATTGCAACTCTTTTTATTGTATTAACACCAGTATCAGGGTTAATAATATCCTGTATATCTGAAAAACTAACTTTAATTAAAACATCATTAGCAGGCATTTCAAATGTATAATAATCTCCTTCTTTTATAATTGCTATATCCATTAATTCATTAGTATCCTTATTTAATATTGTTATAGTATCAACTTCATAACCTATTTTTGGATAAATTGCAAATTTAACTTTTTGATCTCTTTCTACTACTTCTCTTTTTATTGCTACTTCATCGTTTTCTGTATAAACATTATAATCTTCTAATTTCTCTCTATAAGTTACTTTAATATTAATATCTTTATTTGGCATTTTAAAACTAAAGTTATTATCAGGAAGATCAAATTCATAACTAAGTCTATTACCATTCTTATCAGTAATAATTATTTCATCAATAGTTAATCCATCTTTATCTTGTGTTTTAAATTTAACAAGTTCTCCTTCTTCATATTTACTATTCTCTAATGTTATTTCTTCACTTAAACTTGTTACATCATATGAAGGAAATGTTGTTAATATATATGGATTATTAACAGTACCATTTCCAGAATTAATTAACGTACTATTCTTAACAGCTAAATATGGTCTTACACCAGCACTATATAAAATTGTGTTTTCATTAATAGTTCCTTTAGTATTTGGATACATTATTTTCCAACTAACATATGGAGTCATTGCCCAATAAGAAACACCAGTGTAAATAAATGGTAAATTTTCATGTTCAGTGGAATTTTCTGTTTTTAACTTTCCACCAGCATAAGTTAATTCGTCTGCACTTATCAACGCTACAGGATATTTTAAATATCCATTACCATCAGGATTATCTACAGTATAACTATATTCTTTCTTACAATTAATACTTGGACCTGTTCCTCCAGTATTCAATCTATATCTTGCAACATAAGTATTAGTTTCATCTTTTTCTATGTCATTACAAAAAACAGCATCTTCTAATTGATTTTCAAATGCAGAAAAATTATTTTCAAACCATAAATCAACTTGTTCTTTAATAACTGAATCATGTCTTTCACCATTTTCCAGATATGTATAACCTAAATATAATTCTTCATTAGCTTTACCAAATTTACTTTTTAATACATGATATGTTGATTTATCAGCACTACATTTACCATTAGTAGATACTCCAGCATACAATAAATATAATCCACCTTTAGTAGTGCTTCTAATTATTTGAAAACAATTATTATTTAAAACAACAAAGTTATTATCTATATTCCCTCTAAAGTATATAATTGGATATTCATTGTTCTTAGTATCATTAATCATATATATACCTTTTCCATTAGTATTAACGCTTTCACCTGGCATATTACTAGATGGTATATTAAAGTTTATTCCACTATCTGATACACTTGAATTTTTTAAAACATCATACAATTTTTGACTTTCAGCATTTACTCTTAATACCGAAAAAGAACATAAAAAAATAATAAGTATTAATATTTTTTTCATTCTACTCACCTATTATATTTATCTCATATTTTTACTTTTTTTTCAATAAAAAAAGAACTGATGTTCTTTATTTTTTTAATGGTGGAGCCGGGGAGAATTGAACTCCCGTCCGAAATCAATCAATTATAAGCTTCTACAAGTTTAGTTAACTAATAAATTTCATTATAAGAAAAACTAATTAACGAATTATCTTATAACTAGTTTAGTAATATTCATTATTACTCCTAAACAAAATAATAATATATCTTGTTTAAATGAACCCTATTTATTTCCAACAAGCAAGAAATAGTAGAGTGTACGCCGTTATATTATTAGGCAAAAGCAACAGCTTGGCGAGAACCAAACATGTTAGCTAGTACAGTTTTTACTTTGTTTCCGTTTATATTTAGGAATGCATTTAAAGATTGCCATCTACTTGCTACTTACATCGGTCCAATCCCGTCGAAACCAGAACGACCCCATGTACATGAATATTACCATATTTTATTAATAAAATCAAATATATGCACTTAAAAAGACATCTTAATGATGTCTTATCTTTTTAATTCTTTTTCTATTTTTCTTTTTATATCTCTTTCTTTTATAGTTTCTCTTTTATCATAATTCTTCTTACCTTTTGCAAGTCCAAGTAAAACTTTAGCATAACTATTTTTAAAATATACTTTTAAAGGAACTAATGTATAACCTTCTAATTTAATTTTATTATTTATTTTATTTATTTCTTTCTTATGCATTAATAGTTTTCTTGTTCTAGATTCATCATGATTAAAGATATTACCTTCTTTATAATGAGAAATAAACATGTTAAGTAAGAATAATTCTCCATTTCTTACAATGGCATAGCTATCTGATATATTACAACTACCTGATCTTATTGATTTTATTTCTGTTCCAGTTAAAACTATACCACATTCATATTCTTCTTCTATAAAATAATCATGTCTTGCTTTTCTGTTTAAAATTTCCATATTATTTCTCCAAACTTTTTACTTTAATTTTGCTATCCATACTTGTCATTCTTTCTTTCAAAGTATTATACGTCTTTTTATAATTAGGGAAAATATTAGCATTTAAATCTTTATATGGATATACTTTATATCCTTTTAAAGTAGACTTATTTCTATAAGTATAGGTAAAATCAGCTGTAGCATTTTCAATACTTATAGTAGATTCACCTGTTTTTGTATCTACTTTTTTAACAATATCAGCACTCATTAATAAGCCACTTAATTGTTCATCAGTTCTTTGAGCTGAAATGAAATTACCCAATGAATATATAACTAATGTATTATCTATATATTCTGCTGGTTCTATTACGTGAGGATGAGCACCTATTACGATATCTACTCCTAAAGACGCTAAGTATTTAGCAATATTTTTTTGTTCTTGAGTAACACCAGTATTATATTCAACACCCCAGTGCATTGCAACCATTATTACATCTGTTTTATCTTTTACTTTATCAATATCTTTTTTTACATTAGCTTCACTATACAAATTAACATAATAATCATTAGGCATAGGTATTCCATTAGTAGTTGTAGTATATGAAAGCATTGTATATTTAATTCCATTTTTTTCAAAGATTTGAATATCATCTTTTTCTTTTTGAGAAGTCGCACTTCCATTTACCATGATATCTTTATGACTATTCCAATATTTACGAGAATTAACAATGGCATTTTTACCTCTGTCTAAAGCATGGTTATTGGCAAGACTTACAATATTAAATCCTGCATCTATCATTGCATCTCCTACTTCTTGTGGAGAATTAAATCTAGGATAAGTTGAAACACCTATTTCAGTACCACCTAGAATACTTTCTTGATTATAATAAGCTAAGTCAAATTTAGAAATAACTGGTTTCATACTAGATAGCTTTGGATAGAAATTATATTTTCCTCCACTATATGCATCTTTATATACAGCTGAATGAATTAAACAATCACCTACCATAGCAATAGATAACTTGCTAGTTTTAATTGGATAAACTTCTCCACTAACATTAAGTGATGCTTTATCTGCAACAGTTATTTTATTTTTACTAAATAATGCAGTACTTACTACTAAAACAACCAAAAATATAAACAAATATAAATATTTAATTGCTGTTTTCTTTACTCTTCTCTTTCTTCTCGCCATTTTTGTCCCCACCTTTAACTAATTCAAAATCAATTGATCTATCTTCTTTAGATGCTGCTATACATTTAACATTTACTTTTTCACCTAAAGAATATCTCTTTTTCGTTTTTTTATCTATAAGAATTTGTAATTTCTCATCATATATAAAGTAACCATCAAGTTCTGTTATATGTACTAATCCTTCAACTAAATTAGGTAGTTGTACAAACATACCAAAATTAGCAAGTCCAGTAATAATACCTTCAAATTCTTCACCAATATGATCCATCATATATTCAGCCATCTTCATATCTTCAACATCTCTTTCACAGTCTACTGATTCTCTTTCCATTTCTGAAGCATGATCCGCAAGTTCTGGAAGTATTGCTTCCCACTTTCCGACTGTTTCAGGATCTATTTGATTTTTAAATAAATATGTTCTTAATAATCTATGAACAGTTGTATCAGGATAACGTCTAATAGGCGATGTAAAATGAGTATAACATTTACTAGCTAATCCATAATGTCCTAAGTTTTCTGGATAATAAACAGCTTTTTGCATACTTCTTAATAATTGTGTTGCTAAAATCTTGTAGTTTTCATTATCCTTAAGACTATATAATAGATTTTGCATTGCTTTAGGACTTACATCTCTTATATTAGCGTTAACTTGTATTCCAAGTCCTGATAAATAATCCAAATATGCTTTAATTTTTTCTTCTTTAGGTTTTTCATGTATACGATATATAAATGGTAAATTCATATAGAAGATATGGGTAGCTACACATTCATTAGCGCAAATCATAAAATCTTCTATCATATTTTCTCCACGGCCACGTTCTCTTAGAACTAAATCAGTCGGATGACAATTCTCATCTACCAATATCTTAACTTCATCTACATCAAAATTAATATAACCTCTTCTATCTTTATCTTTCCTGATTATTTGAGATAACTTATCCATTTCTTTAAGTTTTTTTGCAAACTCTTCATATCCTTCTGGAATTTCATTATCTTCAATTACTTTATTAACTTTTTTATAAGTCATTTGAATACGTGATTTTATTACACTTTCAAATATTTCATAATCAACCGTTTTTCCGTTCTTATCTATTTCCATTACACATGATATAGCAAGTCTTTCTACATTAGGATTTAACGAACAAATTCCATTTGATAACTTATGTGGATACATTGGTATAACTCTATCTACTAGATAAACACTAGTACCTCTTTCATATGCTTCTTTATCTAATGCACTACCTTCTTTAACATAATAAGATACATCTGCAATATGTACACCCAATCTATAATTACCATTTGGAAGTTTATCAAGTGAAATTGCATCATCTATATCTTTAGTGTCATCTCCATCTATTGTAAATATCATTTCTCCAGTTAAATCTCTTCTTCCAACTTTATCTTTTTCAGATATTTCTTCAGGTATATCTGGAAGTTCAGCTAATGTTTCATCATAGAATGTATCTCTAATATTATAATTATATACTATAGATAATATATCTACCCCTGGATCATTTTTATGACCTATTATTTTATCTAATTCTACGTAATATTTATCTTCAGCAATTTTATCTTTTAAAGTAACTAAAACTTTATGTCCATCTACTACACCTAAATTATCTTTGTCACTTTTAATAATTAGATCTAATTTAACTTTTTTATCATCTGGAATTACATGTATTCCATCATTTTTTATTAAAACTTCACCTACAAAAGTGTTTAAATCTCTCTTTATAACTCTAACTACTCTGCCTTCAAGTCTTCCATCATTATCTCTATCTGATACTTCTATAACAACAGTATCTCCTTGAATGGCTCCGTTCATATCTTTAGATGAAATATATACATCTTCCATATCTTTAACAGAAACAAAACCAAATCCCTTTTTATTAACTTCTAAAACTCCCTTTTTTAATGGACTTTTGTCAAATAACATATATCTATTTTTATTAGAACAATATATATCTCCATTTTCTTCTAATTCTCTTAATACATCTAAGAACTCTTTAGTTTCTTCTATAGTTTTAAGATTTAATTTTTGGTTAATTTCATCTACTGTTAAAGCTTTATTTGATTCATTTAATATTGCTAGTATCTTACTTTCCATATCGCACCTCTATTATATTATATAATAAATACCTTTAAATATCTATTTAATGTAAAAAAAAAGACTTTTTAAAGTCTACATAAATTCCATTATTAAACTAACAGCGAAGAAAATAATTCCAAGAACAAGAGTTAATCTACTAATAAATAATTCTGTTCCTCTTTCTTTTCTTTGACTAAATAAATCTGCTTCTCCAGATAGTAATTGTGAAGCATCTTCTGCTTTGTTACTTTGTAATAATACTATTGCTATTAGGGCTATTGAAATAAGAATCATAAATACCTTCATAATATCCCTCCTCCACTTCTAATAATCTAACATATTTAAATAAAAAATGCAAATAATAATAAGTAAATTGTATATCAAAGTCAAAATTATATGTTATAATACTAATATATGGAGGGGTAGATATGAAGGTAGTGCGTTTAAACCCTGAATCTTTCGATAGATATATTGCAAGTATAAATTACAATTGCTACTATCAATGTGCTGGTTATGGTAAACTTTTATCTATGTTTGGATTAAAAGAAGATTACTTGGGTTTTGAACACAATGGACAACTATTAGGTGCTCTACTGATTTTCAGTAAACCTATGTTTATGGGATTTAAATACGGTTATGCTCCTCGTGGAGTAATTCTAAATTATGGTAATCAACAATTAGTTAGAGACGCTATGAAAGAACTAAAATCTTTCTTATCAAAAGACAAATATTTATTATTTAAAATGGATCCATTAATAATATCATCAAAAAGAGATAGACATGGTAATGTCTTAGCTAAAAATAATAATATAAACGTAGTTTTAAAAACACTTACAGATTGTGGATTTACTCATTGTGGATTCAATTATTATTTTGAAGCAGTTAAGCCTAGATGGGAAGCAGAAGTTGATTTAAGAAATAATGCCCAAACTTTATTTAAAAACTTATCAAAACAAACAAGGAACAAATTAAGAAAAGCAACTAGAAATGGTGTAGAAGTATATAATGATAAAAGTACTAGTTTTGAATCAATTTATGATCTAATTAAAGATAAAGATACTGTTAATCTTCAATATTATGAATCATTAAGAAAAATATTTGGAGATAACTGCGAATTGTATTACGCAAGATTAAATACTGCACAATATGTTGAAAGTACAAAACATGCTTATGAAAAAGAAATGGAATTAAATGATTATCTAACTAATATAATTCAAAACGATGGATATAAAGGTAAAAACTTAAGTATAATTCTTAACAAAAAAATGGAATCAGATAAACTATTAAGTTCATATAAAAAACATATGGTAGAAGCAACAGCTTTATTAAGAGATTATCCAGATGGATTAATAGTTGGAGTAACTGTAACTTTAAAATTTAAAAACAAAATATTCTTAATAGTAGAAGGATATGATAGTAGATATCCAAATCTATGTGCAACATATTTAACTAAATGGAAAATTATAGAAAAATATGCTGGATCAAATATTCATTACTTTAACTTAAACGCTATAGCAGGGGTATTTGATAGAAATCAAAATAAATATAAAGGTTTAAATGAAATGAAATTTAGTTATAATGCATATGCATATGAATATATTGGAGAATTTAACTTAGTTGTTAACAATGCTATATATACAATTTATAAAAATGTTAAAAAATAAGAAGAACAAAATTGTTCTTCTTTTAATATAAATAAAAAAGCTTCATTAGAAGCTTTTTATTTTAATTATTCAATAATGTTAGTTACGTTTCCAGCACCAACTGTTCTTCCACCTTCACGGATAGAGAACTTAGTTCCATTTTCAAGAGCAATTGGGTGAATTAATTCAACAGTAAGTTCAACATTATCTCCTGGCATAACCATGTCAGTTCCTGCTGGTAATTCAATTACACCTGTAATATCAGTTGTTCTGAAATAGAATTGTGGTCTGTAATTTGCAAAGAATGGAGTATGACGTCCACCTTCTTCTTTAGTTAAAACGTATACTTGAGCGCTGAATTTTTTGTGAGGTGTAACACTTCCTGGTTTAGCAAGAACTTGTCCACGTTCAACTTGTTCACGAGAAATACCACGTAATAAGATACCAGCATTATCTCCTGCTTCAGCATAGTCTAATTGTTTTCTGAACATTTCGATTCCAGTAACAACACTCTTTTGAGTATCTTTGATACCAACGATTTCAACTTCTTCGTTAAGTCCAATCTTTCCTCTTTCAACACGTCCAGTAACAACAGTTCCACGTCCAGTGATTGTGAATACATCTTCAATACTCATTAAGAATGGTTTGTCAGTATCACGTTCTGGAGTTGGAATCCATTCATCTACAGCATCCATTAAT
>OCVV011352979.1_pt1 | contig 11936 bp, 11 predicted proteins | sample 1539721 | NCBI WGS metagenome assembly OCVV01 (sample SAMN02144230, study PRJEB22623) | gut metagenome | biome: sheep rumen | host: Ovis aries | place: New Zealand | reverse complement strand
GCTTACCAGCCCGTTCTTCGCTGAAAACTGTCCACTGGACAGTTTTCCTGGCGCTCAGAACCCACAGGACAGTTTTCCGGGCCCTCACAGCCCTAATGCCTAATGCCTAATGCCTAATCCCTAATCCCTATTCCCTAATCCCTCATTACAGAATACGGGAACCCAGAATGTTGTCAATGGCCAACCGAACCAGCTCCGTATGCAGAATACGGCGAACGTAGCGGCGCAGCAGGGTCCGGATCAGGCGGCGGGGATGGAGGGCGGAAAAAAGAGGAATTCTCCGAAGCAGTTTGGCGATCAGACGGATGGTGAGCATGGCGGCTACTCCTTTCGATTTACAGGAAAAGAAAAAGACCTGCGCCTTCTGTCCATTGGACAGGAACCGCAAGTCTTGCCGTTTCATTTGAACCGGATGGGCGCGTCCCATCGGGTGTCGGTGCGCAAACCCGGCGTTTCGCCGGCCGGCTACTCCCTCGCAAGGATCATGCTACCATAGAAGGATCCCCCTGTCAACGGCCCGCCACGGTTTGGACACAATCCGAGGACTTTGCGCCCGGCGGATGAAACAAATCCTTCTGTTCATTCGTTATATAAGTGAACCGCCGCGAACGGGGCGGATGGAAGGAAGGAAACGCTATGAGGGGAAGAAAAAGATGGATCATCTTAGTGCTTTCGCTGGCGCTGTGCGGGATCTGCACAGGCGCGCTGGCGGAGTACGCGGTGATTGACAATACCTCCTCTTTGAACCTGCGCCAGGGGCCCGGGTACGACACGAAGGTCCTGGCCAGCTATACCAAGGGGGAGTGGGTGGAGATTCAGCAGTCCTTCGGGGACTGGGATCAGGTGCGCGTCCTGCGCACCGGCCGCACCGGCTACATGGTGGACGGCTATCTGACCCGCCCGGGCTATGCCGGGGAGGACGTGGGGATCGTCACCAACCAGAATGCCCGCGCCTTCCTGAACCTCAGGGAATATCCGAGCTACGACGCCGACGTCCTGGGCATCTACTACAACGGGGCGACCTGCCGCATCTTGGGCCAGGAAAGCGGCTGGTACATGGTCGAAATCGACGGGATGCTGGGCTACTTTAAGGAGGAATTCATCCGCCGCACGGGCGGGGGAGGCGTTTCCTACGCCTACGCCGCCGCTTCGAGCGGACGGACGGTGAACTTCCGGAAGGGCCCTTCCATGAACGAAAAGGTGCTGGCCAAGGTGCCGCTGGGCCAGGTGGTGGAGGTCCTGCTCAAGGGCAGCCAGTTCTGGTATGTCCGCTACGAGGGGACGGACGGCTTCATGGCCAGCAGCTACCTGCGGGAAACCTCCGCGCCGGGCCATTCCGTGCCCCCCGCTCCGGTCCCTACGCCGACGGCGGCCTACGGCCTGGTCAACAGCGCTCCGGGGCTGAACCTGCGGGAGCAGCCCTCCGCTTCGTCCCGGGTGATCAACGTCTGCAATGACGGGGCCCGGGTGGAGATTCTGAACCCCGGCCTCAACTGGTGCAGGGTGCGGACGGCTTCCGGGGAAACGGGCTACATGATGACCCGGTACCTGACGGTCTACGGCGTCCCGGGCACGCCGATCAAACAGGTCGGCAACAAGCGGACCTTCGTCAATTTCCGCTCCACCCCGAGGATCCAGGCCGGCAACGTATTGGCGGAGCTGTACAGCGGAGAAGAGGTGACGGTACTGGTTCCCGGCGACGAGTGGAGCAAGGTGCTCTGGGCCGACCTGACCGGCTACATGATGACCTGCTTCCTGGAGTAACGCCGAGAAACATAAAAAAAGTTTTTGAAAATGACTGCCATCCTCAAAAGCAGGACGTATCAATCTTTGCAGGCGGCGATGAAGCAAGCGCCGGAAAGCCTGCAGCAACAAAAAAGAGTGTTCCCGGCAGAGCAGGTGGAACGAAAAAATTTGGAGGAAATGAAAATGAAAAAGCTGTTTGCTGTGATGATGACCCTTTGCCTGATGTTCACCGCCTTTGCCGCCTTCGCCGCCGCAACCGAACCGACCACCGTCCAGTGGAGCGCTTTTGAAGAAGAAGCCGCCAAGGTCGAAGGCCAGTTCGCCACCATCAACGGCGTGGGTCTCAAAATGTTCATCCCCGCTGAATTCAAGGATACCGAGCTGTCCGAAGAAACCATGCAGTCCGGCACCATCCTGGTGCTGAAGACCGAAAAGGAAGAAAAAGCGGTGGTCAACGCTCAGGTCCTGGGCACGGACATCGCCTCCTTCAAGGACCTGGTGGAGAGCAAGGGCAGCGTAACCCGGCCGATGATCGTGAACGGCATTCATTGCTATCAGTTCTCTGTGAACAGCGATGGCATCATTTCCACCTGCTTTGCTTTCAGCGCCGGCGACAAGGTGCTGGTGTTCAGCTTCAGCCTGGCCGACCAGGAGCCCTACACGAGCCTGTACAAGCTGATGGCCGCTTCCATCCAGACCGCCGAATAATAGAAGTACAGGAAAATCAAAACGGGATTGCCAAGAACGGCAATCCCGTTTTGCGTTGGTTTTTTATTTCTCCCGGAGCTTTTTCATCCGCCGCTTGAACACCTCCGGCGCGGCGACGGAGAAGCCGAAAAAGCCCAGCGCCTCGCCCAGGGCGTTGTATACCCCGTGGCTGTAGGCGATCAGCCCGGCCTTTTCCAGGCGGATGGCCCCGCTTTTGTCCATCAGGTCCTCCCGGATGCCCATCGAAACGATCTCCCCGATGTACATGACGTGGCTGCCCAGGGCCAGGCGTTTCTGGACCCGGCAGGCTAGATACACCGGACTTTCGGCGACGGCCGGGGCCAGGCGCAGCCCCTCCGCCCGGACCTTCGTCAATCCGCAGCGGGCGAACTTGTCCTCCTCCCGCCCGGAGCGGACGCCGCAGTAATCCGCCGCCTTCAGCAGCCCCCGGTCCGTCAGGTTGACGGTAAACTCCCCGCTCTTTTCCACCAGCTCGTAGGTATAGCGGCTGGGACGGATGGAGACGGAGATCATCGGCGGGTCGGAACAGACGGTCCCGGTCCAGGCAGCCGTCATCAGGTTCTGCACGAGCCCACTCTCTTCTTCCGCCCCGCTCCCAATCAGCGCCGCAGGCACGGGAGAGAGGAGAGTGCCAGGTTTTAGGGTGATAAAGGACATAGAAGACCTCCAAAGCAATGTTTCATGGTTAATGACAAATGCGTAACGCCTAATGCGTAATGTGTAATTTATTGTTAGACGAAAGGGATGCAACGACAGCGAATGCCTAATGCGTAATGTATCGTCAGGCGAACTTGCTGCAACGGCAGCGTATGTCTAATGCCTAATGCCTAATCCCTAATGCCCAAACATCCCCGCGCCAAAGACATAATTACGCATTACGCATTACGAATTACGCATTATCTTATACTTTTCCCGTCCACAGCATCAAAAGAAACTTCCCCCATGCCAGTATCTCCCGTGTGTTTCCGCGCAGGCGGTTGAGGGGGAGCCAGATGGGGCTGGCCAGGCCGGTGGCCTCCAGGCCCTTGGCCCGGGCGATGCGGATGGCCCGGGGCACGTGGTAGTCGCTGGTGACGATCAGGGCCCTCTTGGCCCCCTGGGGCAGAAGGGGCAGGGCGTTGCCGATGTTTTCATAGGTGTTGAAGGAAGCGGTTTCCGCGGTCACCGCGTCCTCCGGCACCCCGTTTTTGACCAGCCAGGCCTTCATGGCCTCCCCCTCCGGCATGGGCTCGTCCGGCCCCTGGGCCCCGCAGCAGACGATGGGCAGGGGGGCCGCCTGATAGCGGGCCAGGGCCTCCCGGAGCCGGGCTTCCAGCACGGTGTTGGGCTCCCCGTTAGGCAGCACGTTGGACCCAAGGACGATCATCACGTCCGCCTCCCCGCCCCGGCCTTCCGCAAGGCCCCAGATCCACAGGCCGGAAAACAGCACGGCCCACACCAGGACCAGGGCCGCCAGCAGGCGGAGAATCCTGCGGCGCAGGGAAGGTTTTTTCTTTTGCTTCATGAAGTCCTCCCGGTTCGGATCGGTTTTGTCGACGGATTGCTTTGAGCCGCGGCGCTTCTTCCCGCGAGGATGCCGCTGATCATCGCGAACTGCAGGTTATAGCCCCCGCAGGCCCCGTCCACGTTGAGCAGCTCCCCGGCCAGGTACAGGCCGGGGCAGAGGCGGGAGCCCATGGTGAGCGGGTCCACCCCGCCCGGTTCCACGCCGCCGGCGGTGACCTGGGCGTATGCGGCCTCCCGCACCCGCTTGACGGGGAGGGGCCAGGCGCTCAGCAGGCGGGCAATTTCCTCCGGCCCCCGGTCCCGGAGCCTGTGGGCCAGGGCGTCCGGCAGCAGCCCGCACAGGGGATCCTGCCCTGGAAGCGACCGGATTCTGTGCCGCAGCAGGGCCAGGATGTCCTGCCGCCGGTCGGCCGTGTCCGGAGAAATCGGGCCAAAGGGTAGGGGGTCCGGCAGCAGCAGGGGACTCAGGTCCACCGTCAGCTGGGGAGCTCGTCCCTGGTCCAGGGCTTCCCGGGCGGCACGGGCCAGCTGCATGACGCAGATGCCGCTCACCCCGTAATCCGTCAAAAGCACCTCCCCGCTCTCGGCCTGCAGGCATTTTTTCCCGGCCCAGAGGCGGACGTAGGCCCGCAGCCGAAGCCCGCTCAAACTTTTAGGCGGGGCGGGCTGGGTTTCGATGGGGGAAAGGGCGCCGAACAGGGGCGTCACCCGGTGGCCGAGCCCTTCGGCCAGCTGATAATCCTGCTCCGTACAGCCCAGAGCGCCCCCGGCCAGGCCCCCGGTGGCCAGTACGCAGGCGTCGGCAGAAAACGTCTGTCCGTCCGCCGTCCGGGCGGTGAAGCCGTTTTTCCCTCCCTCCAGGGAGCGGACCTCCGCCTCCGTCACGGTCCGGACGGAAAGGGCATTCAGCCGCTCCAACAGCAGGGACAGCACGGCGCTGGCCTGGCGGACGGCGGGGTACACCCGTTCCTCCTCCCGGGCCAGGGGCAGGCCCCAGCCTTCCAGCGTGCTGAGCAGCCGCTCTACGGGGAAATGATCCAGGACCTGCCCTGCAAAGCCGCTGTCCCCAAAGTAGCGGGCGGGGCCGAGGTTGGCCAGGTTGCACCGCCCGTTCCCGGTGGCCAGCAGCTTTTTGCCGGGCTTTACTCTCTTTTCCAGAATGGTGACCGCCGCGCCCGCCTCCGCCGCCGCGACGCCGGCGCACAGGCCGCCCGCCCCGCCGCCGATCACCAGAACGCTTCTTTTTTTCAATGCCGCTTCCTCCAAAGTGAATACAGAGGCTTTTTGAGCAGCCGGCCCTTCCGCCGGCATCCTCATTATACAGAAAAACCCTCTGCCCGTCCAGCAGGGCCGGCAATTGTTACACGGATCCTGGTCGGATAAAAACGAAGGTTGACTTGTGCTTCCCGGCGGTTCCTGCTATAATCAGGGGGCAGATCCTGAAATGCGGATGGGAGGTCAAGGGTGAAGTATCTGACTCGGCTGGTCTGGTACGGCGTGACCAGACTGCTGGCTGCCTGCCTGGCGCTGGGGCTCCTGATGATGGGGTTCTTCCTGGCGATGAACGCCAGCAATGTCTATATCATCCTCAAAGACGGGCTGGCCAGGCGGTGCCAGGTCGTCATGCAGGGCACGGAAGAGGAAGGGCTGGACGTCTATTTCTCGGAAGGCTGCCTGCGCAGCGACCCCGCCCTGAGCATCGCCCGGGACGGCAGTTCCCCGTATCAGCTGTATTACGATATTACCGGCTTTGATCACCGGGTGAACCTGCTGACCATCTGGTGCTGGCCGTGGGAGGACACCGTCCGCACAACCATCGAGGAGCGGGTGCCCGCCATCGACGGCAGGCTCAACACCGCCGGCCGCGAATGGGCGAACGCCCTGGGGCTGACCGGCGCGCCGCCCAAGTGGCAGTCCGGCCGCTATCAGGCGGTGCTGGCCCTGGAAAACGGCCGCTGGAAGATCAAAAACCTGACGCTGATCGAATATCTGAACGAGTGACGGCCAGGGAAAACGCCCCCCTGCGGGAGCGGAAACATATCAAAATCGCTGCGGGAAAGGACAATAATGAAAGAAATCAGCTGGCGCCGGGAAAAACCCCCGCTGTTCCTGGCGCCGATGGCGGGGATCACGGACTGGGCGTTCCGCCTGCTGTGCCAGGAGCAGGGCTGCGACGCCGCCACGACGGAGATGATCAGCGCCCAGGGCTTCCTGACGGCCAAAAAACAAAAAAATACCTACCAGCTGCTGGTCAGGAGAGCGCCGTTTGAAAAGCCGCTCCTGGTGCAGCTTTTTGGGTGTGATCCACAATGGATGGGGGAGGCCGCCCACGTCCTCTCCCGGATGGGAAGGTACGCCGGGATCGACATCAACATGGGCTGCCCGGCCAAAAAGGTGACCGGCTCCGGCTCGGGGAGCCGCCTGATGCTGGACGAAGGGCTGGCGGGCCGGATCATTTCGGCCTGCGTACAGAACTCCCTCCTGCCGGTCTCTGTCAAGATGCGCCTGGGCTGGGACGAGGAGCACGAAAACGCCGTTTCCATCGCTAGGATCGCCGAACAGGAGGGGGCGGCCTTTCTGACCGTCCACGGCCGCACGACCAAGCAGCAGTATTCGGGCAAAGCTGATTACGAAAAGATCGCCGCTGTCTGCCGCGCGGTGCGGATCCCCGTGGTCGCCAACGGGGATGTCTGCGACGGGGAGAGCGCCCTGCGCGCCCTGAACGTGACGGGCTGCCGGGGCCTGGCCATCGGCCGGGCGGCCCTGGGAGACCCGTGGGTGTTTGCCCGGATCCGGGCGGCGCTGAACGGGGAAGCCTCCGTCCAGCCGGACCTCCACGAGCACCTGCAGACGGCCCGGCGGCACGCGGCCTACATGCGGGCCGGCCACGACGAGCGGACCGCCCTCCTTGAAATGCGGAAGTTCTTTGCCTGGTACATCAAGGGCGTATACGGGGCCGCGGAGATCCGCGCAAAGATCACCACCGCCGGAACCTTTGACGAGGTGGAACGATTATTAACCGAACTGGAAGAAAAAAACAAGGCCTGATGAAGCAGTTCACGTTTCATCAGGCTCTTGTATTTGGACGATGGATCAGGCGGACGGAATCCTTTCCGCCGCCTCATCCAGCAGCCCCAGGTCCCACAGCAGGCTGCTGGTCAGGTACTTGTCGCGGATGTCGCGGCTGACCACCAGGGCGTCCACCGTATCCTGGCGGGAAATGCCGAGGTCCGCCGGGGTCAGCGGCATCTGGCAGCGCTTCATCAGGCTGTACACCCATTCCCGGGACGGAAGCTCGTCCCGGATGATCTTTTTGATCTCGTCCCAGTGTGCTTCGATGATTTGCAGCCGCTTTTCGTGGCCTTCCGGCAGGTTCTTGCCGGACTGCTTTTCGATGTCCAGGATCGGCTCGGCGGTCGCGCCGAACACGCGGCGGACGCGGGCTTCCCATTCGGCGGGGGAGAAGGCGGCCATGGCCTTCCGGGCCCGCTCGGTGTCCACCCGGTCGATGTTCAGGACGTTCTCATACAGCCACAGGGTCAGCAGGGTACCCACGCCCACCTGGATGCCGTGCAGATCGGAGGGCTCGCCGCGCTGCAGGGCCAGCATCTCCCAGACGTGGCTGAAATAATGCTCCAGGCCGGAGGCGGGGCGGCTGATCTCGGCAAAGGCCATGGAAATGCCGCTGATCACCAGGCCTTCCAATACGGCGTTGATGGCCGCGTCCTCCCGCTTCATCAGGCCGTCCGCCTGCTCCACGATCTTTTTCAAACAGGTGCGCACCATGTCCGCGATCTCCTCGCAGTAGGGGTCGCCGTGGATCAGGTGGGCGTAGCGCCATTCGCAGACGGAGACGTACTTGGCCAGCATGTCGCCCAGGCCGGCCTGGAGCATGATGTCCGGGGCGGTCTTCACGATGTCGGTATCGCCCAGAATGACCTGAGGGCAGGCGTTGTACAGGCTCACCTTGACGTGGTTGACGATCATGGAGGCGGAGTTGGAGCAGTAGCCGTCCATGGACGGGGCGGTGCAGACCACGGCGCTGGGCTTGCCGCAGGCGTGGGCCACGACCTTGCAGCAGTCGTTGATCACCCCGCTGCCGACGGCCAGCAGCACGTCGCAGGTAGGATCCAGGGCCATCGTCAGCGCGCCCACGGCGTATTCGTCCGGCTCCATCTTGCCCTCCCGGTGGGGGAACACAAATTCCGCGTAAGGGACGCCGGCGTCTTTGAGCACCCGGCGCACCTGATGTCCGGCGGCCTTTTCCGTGTTTTCGTCCATCACGACGAAGGGCTTGCGCGCCCCGATGCTCTGAAGAGCGTCCGGCAGCTCCCGGATGATGCCGCTGCCGGTTTTGAACCACTTGAGGCCGCAGCGGTGCACCTTCCCGCAGGAGCAGCGGATGCCCTCGGGCCGGATGAGTTCCTTCAGCGTCATTTGAGAGAGATGTTTTTCCATGATCGTTTGATTCCTTTCTATGATTCACAGGATTGCTGATGATCATCGATGAGGCAATAGGCCTCCTTCATGGCCGGATAGAGCCGGCGGTACACCTTCGCCTGCGCCTGATAGGCACTGTGCTCCTCAGGGTCCGGCTCAAAGACCGCCAGAGCGCGGAGATAGGAGGCTGCTTCCTCATAATCCCGATACAGGCCGATCCCGACCCCGGCGGCGAAGGCGGCGCCCAGGGAGCTGGCCTCCCGCGGCGTCTGATGGACGCGGACCTCCGTGTTCATCATGGAGGCGGCCATCTGCCCCCAGAGGGCGCTGTCCGCCCCGCCGCCGATCAGCATGAGGGAGGCGCAGGGCAGGCCGTTTTCCTGCAGGATCGCCCCGCAGAAACTCAGGGCCTGCATGACGCCCTCGTATACGGCCCGGACGATGTGCTTCCGCTCGTGATACAGGGTCAGGCCGATCAGCGTGCCGCTAGCCTGGGAGGTCCACCAGGGGGTCCTTTCTCCCATCAGCGTGGGCAGGAAGAAAACGCCTTCCGCGCCGGGGGCTACCGTCCGCGCCGTCTGCTCCAGGAGGGCGTACTCCTTCTTTTCGCTGACGCCGAGGAGATGCTCTGCCGCCCAGTCGAAGGCGGCGGCTCCGCACTGGACGGTGCCGCAGACGTTGACCGCTTCCGGATCCAGATCAATATAGGAAAAAAGCCTTTCTTCCCGGTCAAAGACAGGGGAGGGGCTCATGGCGCTGACCCAGGCGGAAGAGCCGATGTTCATATACGCCGCCCCGTTTTCATGCTTCCTGGCCCCATGGGCGGCGCAGGCTCCGTCCCCGCCGCCCACAGCCACGGGGAGCCCCTGCGGGAGATCGGTCATCCTGGAAAAGGCGGCGGTCACCCTGCCGCTGACATCGGAGGAGGGAAAGAGGTCCGGCATTTTCTCTGAAGGGATGCCGAGGGTGTTCAGGATGCCCCAGGCCCAGTCCTTCTTTCTGAGGTCCAGGCAGCTGCACAGGGAAGCGTCGCTGTAGTCCGTCCGGCCGAATTGCCCGGTGGCGCAGCCGTAGAGATAATCCTTGATGTTGACGAACCAGCGGGCGCTGTGGTATACGTCCGGCTCGTGGCTGCGCAGCCACAGGTATTTGGGCAGGCCTGAATGTACGTCGATCCGGTTGCCGGTGATCCGGTAAAAATCCTGCAGGGGGATCAGCGAAGCGATCCGCCGGACCTCGGTCTCCGTCCGAGCGTCGGAGTGGATGATGTTGTCGTAGAGAGGGTTTCCGTCCTTGTCCAAGGGGAGGCAGCCGTTCATCGTCCCGGTGAACACCAGGGCGGCAAGATCGGCGGGGGAAACGGTTTCCAGGGCCGCCCGGATGGACCGGACGGTGGCGTCCAAAATGTCTCCGGGCCGCTGCTGCGCCCAGCCGGGACGGGGATAGAGCGTAGGGTAGCTCTCCGTCCGGCGGAAGACGCAGGAGGCGTCCTTCCTGAATACGGCGCATTTGACCCCTGTCGTTCCGGCGTCCAGGGTCAGGATCAGAGGTTCAGACAATGATATTCCTCCCTGACAGGCGGTAAAGGCGATTCCGCTTCTTCCGGTTCCCATGTGGCAGTCAGGCTACAGGTTTTGCGGCGCGGGGCCGTTGTACTGGAGGCAGAGCATCGTCAGGTCGTCGAACTGCTCGGCCTCTTTGACGAAGCCGTCCACCGCTTTCCGGACGTTCCAAAGGAGGCGCTCCGGGTCTGCCCCGGGGTCCTGGTTCAGGGCGTCGATCATGCGGTCGGTGCCGAAGAGCTTTTTCTCCGCGTTCGTCGCCTCCGGCACCCCGTCGGTATAGACGAAAAGCTTATCGCCCGGGTTCAGCTGGAGCTCGTATTCCTGATACTTGACCCCGTCCATCCCGCCGATCACCAGGCCGTGCCTGTCCTTGAACAGGGAAAACGGCCCGTCCGCCCGCTTGAGGGCCGGGTATTCGTGGCCAGCGTTGGCGCAGGTCATTTTGCCGGAGGAAATCTCCAGAATGCCCAGCCAGACGGTGACGAACATCTCCGCCTGGTTGTTGGAGCAGATGGCCTCGTTGGTCTTCATGAGGGCTTCCCCGGCGGATTTGCCGAGCATGGCGCAGCTCTCCAAAATGACTTTTGAGACCATCATGAAGAGGGCCGCCGGGACGCCCTTCCCGCTGACGTCCGCGATGACCAGGCCCAGGTGGTCCTGGTCGATCAGGAAGAAGTCGTAAAAATCCCCGCCCACTTCCCGGGCCGGGTCCATCTCGGCGTAGAGGCCGAACTCCTTCCGCTCCGGGAAGGGAGGGAACTGGTGGGGCAGCATGGCGGCCTGGATCCGGGTAGCGGTGTGCAGGTCCGTCTGGGTGGCGGCCAGCTTTTTGCTGCGCTCGTTGAACAGCACGCAGTACATCATCAGCAGGGAGATCAGCACCGAGCCGTACTGGGTCGAATAGCCGAAGGACCCCTCCGTCAGCGCGTAGTGCAGCACGGGGATGACGATAAAGGAAAGGGCCACGATCTTGGCCCGTCTGGCGGCGTTCGACCGCAGCACCAGGACGGCGGTGGGCACGGTAATCAGGACCATGTACAGGTCCAACAGCCTGAACAGGGGCTCCTGATGGAAGACCCCCTCCATATCCACCCCGAAACAGACGGGGGTAAAGAGGTTGACCAGGACCAGCAGGGCCGCCGGGATCAGAAGGATTTTGGCGGCCTTCTCCGTCCAGCGGACGAGCCTGCCCGACAGGGACATGCTCGTGCACACATACCGGAAGAAAAAGTACGTCAGCCCCAGGTCCATCAGCTCCGTCAGCACGCTCAGCGTCAGGTTGACGGAGCGGTACAGCGGCAGGCCACGCAGATACCAGAACCATTCGTTGTTGAAAAAGGACAGGCTGGTCAGGACGATCAGGGAGATAAAGTGGAGGGTCGCGTCCTCCACCTGCCTCATGCAGCCGAAGAAAAGCACCGCGCAGCTGAGGGACCCCAGCACGTCCACCCCCGCGTTATACAGGCTGTGGGGGGCGATGCGGGGGTTGTCAAAGAAAAACATGGCCAGCGCAAAACAGGCGACCGCGACGGCGATGATGACGCACAGCCCGATCGTCAGCGATGTTCTGACGTTTTTTGCTCTCTGTCGATCCACCCGGCAAAACTTCCTTCCGCTGCCTGGTCTTTGTTTCAACGGTTCAATTTCTTATTTAGTATAGCAGAAACCGCGGGGAAAAACAATGTTATGAAATCCAATTCTCAGGGCAAACGCACGAGTGAAAAAAAGACCACATGATGAAGTGCTGTTGGGTAACAAAGGGGTTATGAAGGGGGCTGTGCCCCCTTCAGGGAAATCCGCAGGACCGGCTTCGCCGGTTCGAGGAGAATTTTTGCGGAGGTTAGCTTGCCATCCGGGAGCAAAAATTCATTCCTCTCAGATTTGCCGCCCGGGAAGGCCGCAGGCCTGACAGGCAAATCTGCCAAGGGGGTGGCATTGGCGGGGGGAGAA
>OCVV011329713.1_pt1 | contig 11937 bp, 12 predicted proteins | sample 1539721 | NCBI WGS metagenome assembly OCVV01 (sample SAMN02144230, study PRJEB22623) | gut metagenome | biome: sheep rumen | host: Ovis aries | place: New Zealand | reverse complement strand
TCATTTTTACATATTGCTTCTGTTGGCAGGCGTCGTCAGTGCTTGTACGCCTGCTGTGCATGAGTCACGTCATACGCTTGATGTCGCGGATAGCCTGCGCGTGAACGAAGGCAGGCTGTATGACGACAGCCTCGCTCTCGCCGAGGCATATACGCTGCTCGGGCATTGGCGACTGATCTATCCCGATGCCTACGCACGCGCGTGTTATTATTATGGTAGGATGTTACGCCATAGGGGTGATCAAGTTGCAGCGATACGTGCATTCATCAATGGCACGCATGCTCCGTATATGCAACGTGTCGTTCCTCTGCCATGGTTCAGCGATTATCATATCCTCGGGCGGATTTATAGTAATATGGGTACGATGAGCCACCTTGCCGGAGAGTTTGAACTATCGTATGAGATGTATAAAACAGCTTCCGAACAAATTCTAAAAACAGATGATTCAACGTCATATTATTATCTGCTTAATGACATGGCAGTCGAACTTGCAGAGCAAAAATTGCAAAATGAAACTCTTGCGTTGTTGGATAGCATTGAGCATAATTGCACAAACGATGGTGTGCTAACCAAACTATGGGAGACGAAAGCTATTATGTATTACAACATAGGGAAATACGACTCTGCTATCATTTCCGTAAAGCAATTGCAAATCAAAGGGAATCATGACGCTACCGGATATGTCAAGGAGGCGCAGGCATTTGATTGTATGGGACTGAAAGATTCCGCATTATATTACGCAAAACATGTAATGTCGCATCCTTACGCTTCTAACCAAGACAAATATCATGTGCTTTACATACTGATAAATTATGATAACACGATAAGCAAACAAGAAGTGCAGGTCTTATCATCCGAACGGGCGGATTTGAATAATGAACTTATCGAACCTCTGCTCCAGCAACTACACGTTGCTGTGGAATTACTCCGGCAAGATATCGGAGATGCACCCTCATTACAGAAAATCATCGTGATCCTCCTCATTCTATCTCTTGCCGGGGTAAGTATTGTCACTATATTGGTTATACTTAGGAAAAACATTATACGTTTACTGACCGGACATCACCGGCTTAAGAAAGAAAATGAAGAAATACGTCAAAGTAGTGAAAACATAAAGCAACAGAATTCGGCATGGCAGCAACAGATTATTCAAGATATTGAAAATACATGCGAAATCATTCGTAAGTACGATGATTGGGATAAACAACTGCATTGGAAGGATTATAATGAGTTATGTGAATTCATCAATCAGCATTTTTATTTGTTAGCGGATAAACTCAAGCAGAATTATCATTTGGACGAAAAAGAATTGCGGTTGAGCATTTTGGTACTACTGGATATGTTCAATAACGATACTATAGCAAAGATTCTTCATTATGGAAAGGGCATTCGTACTTACAAGTCAAGACTTAATGCGAAACTTGGAAATATTGGCAATGATTTGCGTACAAAACTGATTCAAATAGCCGTTTTTCCATTCAAATCTTTCCCGTAACAGCAAATTGTGTGCATGCGAAATTGACAATTGATAGAATTTCAACCATTTGTCAAGACGCAATTGTGTGCGCAAAAATTTGCATATATGCGCAAAAAGTTGTAATTTTGCACTCGAAATCTGAACTGGTTTCGGGTGCTTTTTCTATGCAAACAAAGACAATAAATCACTAATTTATTTAATCAATAATTCCAATGAAAACAAAAAACATCTTATGGCTTTTCGTAAGCCTGTTTCTTTTAGCCGTTCCGGCAGTGCATGCCTCTGCTGCAGACAATGAGATTGAAATTGAACTGATGGAAGTATCTGGCTTTCTTCCTGGAGAAAATCCTTTGGATGGCTCAGATCAAGGAGGTGGAGGCAACACACCACCTCGCCCCTTAGATTTCCGTGCCACAATCACCGGTCGCACTCTTGAAATCACATCTGGTACGCACGATGCGCGCGTGATTGTAAGGAACAGCAGCAATATGCAGGTTCTTGACCGTCAGTTCGTCGGTGGTACCGTTGAGCAACTGCCCGCAGCAGGCAACTACAGTCTTGAGATCCAAAGCGGCTCACTCACATTGGTCGGAGTATTTGAGGCAGAATGACATAATTAAACATTTTTATGTATGAAAGGATTTAAAAGTTCCATTCTCATGTTGCAGATTTGCGTTATTATTACTTCATGCAACGTAGGAGGATTCCCATCAGGCTGGAACACACTTACTCCATCAGAATGTGAGTGGAGAAATGATATAGCGACCATCTACGAAAATGTATATCTACTAAAGTTGCCACAATCAAACAATGACCTTAATGAGTCCACTTTTCAGAATGCAATTTTGGAATCTGTCATAAATTTAAATTCACTACAATACATGATGGATAATGTTCAAGGAGGATTCAATATCGCAAATTCATTTGACTTTAAATGGGCAGTCACCCGGACATCAACGACAAGATGTAATGGTGATACAGAGAGTACAAAATCTTTGACTTTGACGCAAGACGATTATTCCCAATACTTTACAAGCAGTAATACCATAAACAATTCTCCCCGTTTATACGTTGATAATAACGCTAATAACCAGTATAAGTTTGAATTAACATTTCAACTGCGAGATGTAGAAAACTGGTATGATGGAACGAATGGCACTCTTATTTGGACGCAAACATGGAATAATCCATTTACTGTAGGAGTTTCAGAATGGGTTTTCCTGATATCAGATGCTATAGTAGTCCAATATAACCCTGCAAAAAGTTATTTATCGACCAGAAAAATATATATTTATGGTCAATTTGAAGAAATCCCAATGCAAATAATATGAAAAGAAAGAATTTATTTTTGCTATCATTCATAGTACTGATGGCATCTTGTACTTCTCCTGAACCAAGAGATAGTAAGGAGAAACATGTGTCTCCGATATATACTCTGATCTATCAAGGGCACTCACCTTATGTGGAGTGGCTAAATAGTGATATGGAGGCATTCATATCCTATACATTGAAACTATATCCTCAAGATACAGGAGGGCAACTATGCGAGCATGTGCGCGGAACAGAAGATAATACTATCGTGCTGAAAGACAATTCGCGACTCCGTTTACATGACAAGTATAAGATTGTGAATGAAGGCAAAGAGACAAAATTGGAACTGACACGCTCATATTCTCTGCTGCCTGAATCGTCCAATGCACCAAAACGCTTGTCAGCGAATAGTCAAGACAACAATTATTACACATACTATTACAGCATCAATACCGTTTTCCCGCTAGAGTTGATTAGCCCTGCTATTGATCCCAACACGCCCCTCCCTATGTGTTATTATGACGGTTTCAAGGTAAATTGGACAGGAGATTTCACAAATGATAATGGTGTAATCGTTATCGCAGAATGGAACGGTGTGACGATGTATGATCCGGCACAAGATGTTTCCATTATTAATGTGGATATTGTGGAGGATACAGGAGAGGCAATTCTTAATACCCATCTGTTTGATGAAATGCCTGACGAGGCACTTGTTAACTTATGGCTTATTAAGGGAAACTTGCTTACAATCACAGGAGTTGATATCAATAGTGGCGAACATAACATCACGTTGGAAGATGCTGCACAATTACCCCCGGAAGTGTTGGATGAATTGCTGTCCAGTTCTTCGGAGGCTTTGTTACAACTGCAACCGTTTATGTTTGGTACAGGTGCAGTAACCGGATTCTCGTTTTTCCTGATAAGAGAGTTGTAAAAACTAAAGGATATACCGCTGCGGCTTATTACTATGACACCCAAGGACGCGTTGTCCAGAGCCGAAGCGTACGCAGCTCTGATGGCTACAAAATGGTAACAGATAACAAATATATGTTTGACGGTTCCATCGCGCAGCAACTGCCCGCAGCAGGCAATTACAGCCTTGAGATCCAAAGCGGTTCACTCACGCTGGTCGGAGTATTTGAGGCAGAGTAGTTGATGAATTTTGTACAATATTTAGAAACTAAAAATTTTTGGACAATGAAAAAACTTACTTTTTTTATCCTTATGTTGTGTTGTTGTATATTCACAAACGCAGAAACTTTTACAATCACATCTTCTATATGGGCTAATGAAATAGGTGAGGGAAGTGGTACATCTATCCCCTCTATTCCAACATGCGTGCACAGGGTTCATATCGCCAGTTATGTAGATTCGGTTCTTGGTCTGCCGACAGCACTATCATCAGCATCAGCATATTTTTCTCAAGCTATGGAAGATGAACACATTGATTTTGTAGATTTATATGCTGAATTATATATGGGATCTAACGAGTTGCTTGTTAATAATGAAATATGCCGAGTCTCTGTTAATTATTCAGACCACATCACAAATACATCAGGTTTCCCCTCATTTAGTTTTATAAATTCCGCACTACCATTGGTGTACCCGATAGCAATGGTTAATCAGGCCGCAGGTTCTTCTAATAATGTTGCATTGAAAATATACCTTAACCCTAATTATTCTTACTATTGTGGTTCCGATAATGCGCCGGAAGGTACGATAGATATGGTAACAGTCCTTATGCGTGCATTAGCAATGGGATGTGGTATACAAAGTTCATTAAATCCGGAAACAATGCAGATGGGGATTGTCAGAGGAGGGATTACTTGTGTAACTCCATTTGATTCGCAGATTTATAATGATGCAGGATATTCATTTTCAGATGTCATCTCCGGAAATATAAGTATTGCAAATTTTCTCACTAATCATTCAATCTATACAAATGGCTATGATTGGCTCTATGGTTCTGGCTCTGTAGAAATAAAATTATTTAATGAGTGGGAGACGGGCAACGTTAATCAGCTGAGTAGTAACACTTTCAATACAATTGATAGTGAAACATATACGGATGACGAATACAACAATGATTTTTATGACTTGTTGGATTACAATCTGATAGATAATGTTACCATTAGGGAAATCACTCATTATACGATGTATATACTTCGTAAATTAGGATGGTTCAAATCAATTGCAACAGGGTATGATGACCCGTTTGAAGATTTGCATAGTTGTACATTACAATGCAGTAGTCAAACGCTATTGGCGAATCAATCGTATAGCGTTAGTTTGTCATCATGGATGGTTGATCTGTCAGATGTGGAGTGTAAATTATTTAGTGTTGATAGTGCGTATGTAATTGGAAATGTTCAGGCGAATAGCGTCTTTTCTTACACATCAATCCCACAAAACATCCAATGGATGCGAAATCCCGAAACAAAACATATAATAGGAGAGATACAAGGAGAGGCTTCCATGAGTGTAAGCGGAGAAAATGATAGCCAGCAAAAGAAATGTTATGTCGAAATTCCATATAAGCCTAATAGACCAATTGTTCAGAGGACAGAAAGTGAAGATAATGGGACTCTCCATTTACATTTAAAAAGTTTTGCTAATGGAAGTAATACTTATACAGTTTCTTATACCGGGGTCACAAATAATGATACTCATTCATTTACTGTTGCTGCAGATGCGCTTGATACCGTTATCGCAAATATTCCTGCCACCCAACTTTATAATGCTACTATTTATGGAACAAACAATGAAGGCAATAGTGACCAATATAATTTTACTTTTGGCTTTTCTGCTCACCCGACATTAACTCTACGACTCGTTGCTACGCGAACATATTTGATATATGATTTGTCGGATAATGGACTAATTGATATTTCAGACGTAGTCATCAGTTCCGTGAAGATAACAGATATTGCAGGTAATACCATGCTCGTTTCAAGTGCGGGGTCAGGTGATGTTATATCAATAAGCTCTTTGCCAAGGGGACGGTATATATTGACTGTTGTGGCTGATGGAAATACATATAGTAGAATGTTTATAAAGTAAGTCGTAGATGAAAAAGCGAATCATACAAATAATATTCTTGAGTATGCTTTGTGTGCCTGTTTTGGCAGAAGAAGATAATCCTTGTAACAACTATTACTTCTCATGCGTACAGCGCAGCGGTTGCGTTCTTGAGTATTCTGTAGTTGGATGGCAGCATGTTGAAGAGCCATATGTTGACAGTGTGTGGATTGCAACAACAGATAATGAAGTCGTAATGGTTTCGTATGCACAACCGCGTGAAAAGATAGCTCTTCCCCAAGTTCCGCGTGGTAAATATCTGGTATATGCCCAGGTTGGCGAGTGTCTATTTTGTAGAATGATTCCTACTACCATATGTTGGGGATATATAGATGTAGGCGATGAGCTACAAGAGCCGAAAGTGCAGCCTCACTCAACCAGAATGATCATTAATGGTCAACTTCTCATCCGCCATGGTGACAAGACCTACGATGCCCAAGGCAGGGAGATAAAGTAACAACAAGCGATTAATTTCTCATCACACCGCCGTATCACAGAGGGCACAAATCACCCCGGATTGCATTAAAAAAAGCACCATGGCGTGGGGTCAGAGAGCATGGTAATGAAAAATTTCCACAGGGCAAATCGCTTAAGTTGCTAACAATGTGCATTTTATGCAAAATCAAAAATCCACAAAAATATTTGCATATTTCAAAAAAAAGCCGTACCTTTGCACTCGAAATAGAAACAACTATATTTATGCATTCAGCAGGAAGAAAGAATAATAGAATTAGGAAATACATTAAGCGAAGATGACAAAAGATGTATAAAAATCATTTATCATCCATAGAAATCTGCAAAGTGTAAAGATTATTGCCACAAGTAATTTTATGAATATGAACAAACTTTCTATAATTATGACACTACTCTTTGTGTCTGTTGTATTTTCGGGATGTCTGGTCAAGGACAGAGTGTTTGATTACTATTATACAAGCGTGTCAAATGAGACTGACATTCAACTTGTAGTAGGAGTACATGCACGGCAGAAATTTGCACAAAATCAGTTATACGATACAATTGTGAATATGGCTCCACAGAGTATGTCCACATTATATACTGTAAGTGATTCTCAATTTGACATATACAAAATTGGAGTCTATACAAAAGATGGAATACTGATTAGGGATTTTGTAGGAGATGAACTAATATGGGCAAACAAAGATATAGATCAATCCGAACCCGAAAAGGATTATTGGTGCTATGTGCACAATAAGATATTCGTTATAAAACCAGATATTCTTGGAAAACCGTAACGTCAATTTAATTTCAAGTTTGTATCTGAAAGAAACGTCTAAATGGTCGCACACTTGAAATTACTTCAGGCACGCATGATGTGCGCGTAATTGTAAGGAACAGCAGCAATATGCAGGTTCTTGATCGTCAGTTCGTTGCCTAATGGGCGATATTCGTTGATTGTATTTACTGATGAAAACACATATATAAGAAGTTTCATGAAACGTTAAATATGTTTGGTATGAAAAAGTTTATATGTCTTTCCTTCTTGTTGCTATTTTACATGTTTGCATGGTCGGAAGAGGATTGCACAAGTTATCGTATGGTTGCTTATATATGGCATATAGATGAAGTCCTTCGGTACACTTTGACAACTAAAACTTCCTATGATGAACTGTCTTCGGATAGTTGCTGGATACAAAGGACTATTAATGATTCCACAATTGTCTATTATGCTTCTCATGCCCAACCAGGAGATGATATAGACATTTCATTTTTATCCAAAGGAACATACAAACTAAGGGTGAAAATTGGAGACTGTGTGTTGCAGGATACTTTTGGAATTCGCAGGGGAGCAACCACCCAAATAGATGAAGCAACGCAAAGCATGGATGAGAATGAGAAATTGTTTCGTGCAGGTCAACTGCTCATCCGCCGTGGTGACAAGACCTACGATGCCCAAGGCAGGGAGATAAAGTAACAACAAGCGATTAATTTCTCATCACACCGCCGCCGCTTCATTCGAGGCGGCGGTATATACTAAAAACCGAAGTACCATAAAATCATGTTAATTTTATAGGCACGATTTTTGTTGTGTCTAATTAAAAATTCTATAATTAAAATTCTATTTAATATGAAAACTCGTAATTTCCTTTTGTCTCTTTCTTTCCTTTTCATTATCTATATAGTTCCAGCAAAAGCTATTGGAAATGAAGAACATGCATATCAGCCTTTTGTGGAAAATAGTAAACAATGGTTGGTGGTATGTGCGACATCCCAGATTTATTGGATGAAACGGTATTATATAACAGAAGATACGACAGTGAACAATCGCACCTGTAAAAAACTTTATTGTCAAACAATAGATTACACGGAAGGAACTGACATAACTGAACTGTATTCAATAATATACGAAGAAAATAGAAAGGTGTATTACTATCCCAAAGAAACAAATCCCGAAACAAAGCCTATAATGCTATACGATTTTTCAGCAAGTTCAGGCGATGTTGTCTTATTAGGAGGGCAAAGTGGTAATCCTAATGATGAAGTATATTATCAAATATGTAAAACTATTTCTTTGGAAAATAATAATGTAACATTTCAAGGTCAATTAGCTGTATTATATAATGGTGAGGCCGTTAATATCGATGATCCATCTGCTCCTTTATTTCAATGGTATGAAAGCTTCGGTTCCATCTTTAATCCGTTTGAAAAGATAATGCACAATGACTATATGAGTGGTCCAGTCTATTGGTTATACGAGTGCACTATTAAAGGAAAAGTTGTTTACTCAAATACACGCGGGTTAATTTTTTCTGACATAAGCAGTGTCACACATGATAAATCCCGTGACACATATTATACGATTGATGGTGTCAAATTAGCAGCTCCACCATCCCATGGTGTCTATTTAAAAAACAAAACTAAAATTGCAGTGATTCCGTAATGTTGACTAAACTGTTTCTTCACAGGGCACGTATATCCCTCCGTGCCCAGACAGCCGACGGCAATGTTCATCAGGCGAGGTTCATCAAGCAGTAGTATAACGTCCATAATCCTTCGGGCGATTAATTTCTCATCACACCGCCGCCGCATACTTCCATGCGGCGGTATTTTTTATCCATGCATTAGTCATATATCCGTATCACTGCTTATTCGTAATTTCTTCAATCGTTATCCGCATGGTTTTTTGTGAGCGAATGCAATGAGCGCTTTGTAAGTTTCAGCGTTTTTGATTATAATAATTCGGGGTAATTTTTTTGACGAGAATAAGATCTGACAAAATTGTTGATAATTGATAACGTTAATACCCTCTCGCGAATGGTTGATAGTTGTTGATAATTGATGACTCTAATCCCCTCTCGTAAATTGTTGATAATTGATGTTAATTCTTAGCCCTAAAGGGCACGATCTGCTTCGCTGTATGGTTGACTGACAAAACTCTCTATTGTTGACAATGGTTGATAATTGTTGACCCAAAAGAAAATAGTTCATTGGCTCAATTTGTGAACACAATCAGTCACTTGCATCCAGAATCTCATCCTGCTGAGATTTGCACAAGCAATTATTTGCAAATCCGGAAATTTTGCTGTATCTTTGCAGCGTTTTTCTACCACCCCCGCACCTCATCAGCCACTACCGCATAACCCGAGACGGGTGTGAGACGAGAGCAAGACGAAGGCAAAAGCGAATTGAAAGCAGGTTAACCCGAGACTTCTTTTGCCAAAATTCGTAAATCTTGGTGGATACAACGTAACTCAACGACAAGTGTGAAGCCGATTTAAGTGACGAGTGTAATTGCAGATCAAGATTACATTTTTGGCATATTCACCACAATTGCACCTCAGCAGGCAAAAAATATTTGCATAATTCACGAAAAACGTGTATCTTTGTGCCAATTTGTTGGAAAAACGGACAAAACATCCAATATGTGTGTTGGAAAAACAGACAAAATGCCAATTAATTGTATTGGAAAAACGGACAATGATATGCTAAACAGACACATTGACAGCGTGATTGCGCATCATTTTGCGACAACGAACAAAGCTCTGCTGCTTACTGGTGCACGTCAGAGTGGCAAGACCTATGCTATCCGCAGATTTACACAGCAAGCGGGATGGCAGTTGGTGGAATTGAATTTACTCTTGCAACCGGAGACCAAGCGGATCTTCGCAGGTGCAGCAAACGTACAGGACTTGCTCCTGCGCATCTCTGCACTTGCCAATCAGCCATTACAAACCGGAAAGACACTGATCTTCTTCGATGAGGTGCAGGAGTATGCTGATGTCCTGACATGGGTGAAAGCTCTGGTAGATGAGGGGCGGTTCAAGTATGCGTTGAGCGGCTCGCTACTAGGGTTGGAACTGAAGAATGTTCGCTCGGTGCCTGTAGGGTACATGTCCGAATTCAGGATGTATCCGTTGGATTATGAAGAGTTCATCCGAAACATCGGTGTAGCCGATGAAGTGATTGCATCGGTGCGTGAGGCTTGGGAACAACGCAGACCGGTAGATGCATATGTTCATGAGAAACTGATGCGTCTGTATAACTTGTACTTGATAGTGGGCGGTATGCCGGCTGTTGTGCAAACGTATGCGGACACGAATGACCTGCAGCGCGTGCTGCTGGAGCAACAAGCCATATTGGAGCTGTACAAGACTGACATTGCACGATATGATCCTGTGGACAAATTGTACATTAACGACATCTTTGATCTCATACCCTCTGAACTGAATGCCAAGAATAAACGGTTCATACTGAAGAACTTGAACGAGCATATCAAGTTCTCACGGCACGAAAATAGCTTTGTGTGGCTGCGCGATGCGGATATGGCTTTACCTACATATAATGTGGACGAACCGCGCGTACCGCTGAAGCTCAACGAACTGCGCAATTTGTTCAAATTGTTCCAGAACGATGTAGGATTGTTGGCATCGCAGTATGTTGGTGGTATTCAACTGAAACTCCTGCAGGGGGATGTCAATATCAACAATGGGGCAATCTATGAGAATGCTGTGGCACAAGAATTGCACGCACACGGCTGGGCGTTGCGATACTTCAATAGTAAGAAACAGGGCGAGGTGGATTTTCTGTTGGAGCAGGACGATGAGATCATTCCTTTGGAGGTAAAATCCGGCAAAGACTATCAGCGACATTCGGCACTCAGTAATGTGCTCGCTAACAAAGAATATCATATCAACCGCGCCATTGTGCTAAGCAACAACAATCTTTCGGTAAAGGGCAACATTGTGTATGCGCCTGTTTATATGACGATGTTTATGCATCATCAGGCGCAGATTGCACCTATCATATTTAAGCCGGAACTGCCTTGAGGAGGATGCTGATAGCCTTGACTACCAACGAACAAACATCTGATTATAAACATCGCGCATTATGCTTAAAGCCCGACATAAAGATCTTCATCCGCTGCTGAAGACTGCGGAGTGGCTGCTGATCATGGTAGTCAGTACGGCAGTAGTGTTCGTACTGTGGCAGGTGCTGCCTGTCAATCACGTTTCGACAGGCGCGCTGCTGCTGTTTCAGGCGCTGCAGGCTATAGGTCTGTTCATCGTTCCACCGTTTGTGGTAGCATACCTGTGGAGCGATTGGCCGCTGGAGTGGCTGCGTATAGTCGATAGCCGAAAGTCGAAGACACCCCACTGCGCGCATTGCTTGTGGGGACCCCGTACAGTCGAAAGTCGAAAGACAGGGCGGTTGGTGTTGCTCAGTATAGGTATAATGCTCACAGCCTTGCCGCTGATCAACCTGCTGGTGAGCTGGAACGAGCAGATCCGTCTGCCGGAGAGTCTGAGCGGACTGGAGCAACTGATGCAACAAATGGAAGCACAAGCCGATCAGCTGCTGCAGAACTTCCTCACCTATCAGAATGGTGCATGGTGGGTGCTGCTGCTGAATCTGCTTGTGCTTGCCGCGCTGCCGGCCATAGGTGAGGAACTGACGTTCCGAGGAGTGCTGCAGCAACTGCTAGTCAGTCGAAAGTCGAAGACACCCCACTGCGCGCATTGCTTGTGGGGACCCCGTACAGTCGATAGTCGAGAGCATGTGGCTGTCTGGGTGACGGCTTTCATCTTCTCGTTCATACATTTTCAGTTCTACGG
>OCVV011188718.1_pt1 | contig 11940 bp, 10 predicted proteins | sample 1539721 | NCBI WGS metagenome assembly OCVV01 (sample SAMN02144230, study PRJEB22623) | gut metagenome | biome: sheep rumen | host: Ovis aries | place: New Zealand | reverse complement strand
CGGCCATTCTGTTTTATGTCTCCCCGTTTGTCGGGCGGGCTTTGCCCTTCCGTACCTTTTTCAGCTTAACGCCGGATCAGCTGATGAACATCGTAAACTGCGCCCGTATCCCATACATTTATCAAGTTGGGAGTCTCGTTTTCCGGCAGATTCCGTTCATTATTGTCTTATATGCTGTGATAGCTGTTGCTTTTCTTCCACTAGTGTACCGAAGCTACCACAAGCTGATTCTGAAATAGAAAACATTAAAAACGAATCATCAACATGAATCTGGATACCTACTTCGCTGAAATACATATGAACTGAGATTGATGATTGACAAGAAGGGAGGGATGTGCGCGCTATCGCAAAAAAGGTTCATCAGTGCGCAGGTATTCTATAACATGATTTTGTCATAAACAGGAGGAAATACCATGAAGGTTGTTAATGAAATCAAATCAGATAATGGCGGAAATAGCCCGCAGGCAGGTTGTGTGTGCTCCAGCGGCTGGAAGAGCACTCGCGGACCGTGGCAGCCTTGGCACAATTGCAATTGCAGTTGCCAGTCTGGAAACACGACGAATTTCAATGCGAACTTCCAGAAAGCATATAACGCTTAAGTGAAATTACAGATGCCTGTTTCAGAGCTCCTATGAGCACTGGCGGCAAAAGCGCGGCGGGGCATGGTCGCATGGCCATGCCCCCGCATTTACTAAGAGAGGAATGTTATGAAAAACCAAAGATACGGTATACTTTTTGATACAGCTAAGGATTCTTATTATTTTTATGATACTGGTACAGGGAAGGTTATTTCCTGCAATAAGGACGAAAAGATGTTGATAAGCAGGATATTATCAAATGAGATCAGCGTTGAAGATGCGTGCAACGGTAACGATGCTTTCGCCGAGTTTGTTAAGGCGGAGAAATTGTTTTCTGACGGTAGTTGGTCATTTTCTGTTCCAGACAAGAACGAGTTTGTAGAGATTGTTTCCGGCAACTGTGAACAGATAGTTCTTGAACTGACGGAAGCCTGTAATTTGCGCTGTGGCTACTGCATTTATAATGAACATCACCCCAACCACAGAAGCTTTTCAGAACGATCAATGACCTTCGATATCGCAAAAAAGAGCATCGACTGTGTGCTGGGTAATTTTAAAAGAGATAAATTCGCGCTGACTTTTTATGGTGGAGAACCTCTTGTTAATTTCAACTTGATGAAAAAATGCATTGACTATGTACAACAGAAATACGTACACATAGAGTTTTCTTATGGTTTTACAACTAACATGACCTTATTGACAAAAGAAATGGTTGATTATTTTAAGACCATTGGGAACATGGACATAGTATGCAGCTTGGATGGCCCTAAGACAATGCATGATAAATATCGAAAGTATGTTGATGGAAAAGGGTCGTTCGAAAAAGCTGTTGCTAATTTCAACTTGCTACTCAAGGAATTTTACTGTCCAGAGGAGAATCGAGGACTATCAATCAACTGTGTCTTAACTCCGCCGTATTACGAGGATAAGCTAAAAGAAATCAGAAATTTCTTTTACGAAGATCTTTCAATTCCCAGGGCGATTACGTGTAATTATTCATATGTTGATACCGGAGAGATGAAAATTGAAAATTTCTCGGAGCATGGAAATTCGCTGCTTGAGGTGAGCCCTCTGGAGGAATGGGCTGGGAGCGATTTTGCCGAGAATAAGGGAGAATCTGATTTTTTGGGTATCATTAATGTTGAACTATCAAGAGTCGCAAATAGATCAATAGTAAAAGATGGATTCATTAATAAAGCATTTCTACACGGAAACTGTATTCCTGGTCAGAGAAGAATATATGTCACTACCGAAGGGGTCTTTAAACCTTGTGAAAAAATAGGTCTGGCTCCGGCTCTTGGTAATTGCAATGATGGTTATGACTATGACAGGAGCTATCGCCTATATATAGAAGGATACATACAGTATTTTCAAGAAAAATGCAATGATTGCTGGGCAAGAAACATGTGTGGGGTATGTTATGAAAGTTCAATGGACGGACATGGCGACTCTCCATATGTTTCAGGTGAACTTTGCAATACGTCCAGAAACCTCGTAAAAGATATGCTCGTGAATTATTACAGGTTGTATGAAGAGGATAAGGATGCGTTAGAAAAAGCACTATCCAACATAGAATTAAGATGAATACGACCCAAAACCAGGTAGAAACAATGAATAGTAAACTTGAGCATGGAAACAATCTCATAGATAATTTTATATGGTCGTTGAAAGAATTAATAAAATTTAGGCGATCTTATCTCTTTGTCTTGGCATCAGACGCAGTTGTTAAGGGAATTGCTCCCGTTGTATCTTTGATTTTGATTCAGCGGTTGATTGACCTTATACAATATCAGGCGGGGACATTGCAACAAGCTGCTATATGGCTCGTTTTGGTGTCAGCTGTTCAGCTCCTATCAGAGCTCATTCTTATTATCACAAATGTAAAATTAAGCAATTATGAGTTGGACTTCGAGCGGCACTTTCAGGAAAGCATCTATTCAAAAGTTTCAGATTTGAGTTGTAAGGACTTTGAAAGTAGCCGCACATATGATTTGATCAATCGGACACAGTATGATGCAAACGCTGGCATTTTAGGGAGCATTAAGACGTTTTTTTCCCTCGTTGCCTCGCTGATTGGCTCTATTTCATATGCAATAATTATCATCAAATATAACTATATCCTTTTTACGATTATTATTGCGGTTCCAGTGATTCGCTATCTTTTTGAGAAGAAGTACAACCTTCAAGAGTATTCAATTGAAAGGGATAATACAGAGCCAAACAGAAAGGCTGGGTACATCTCGTATTTGCTGACGAATTCGGAAAACTTCAAGGAAATAAAAACTTTTGGGCTATTTGACTTTTTTATCAAAAAACACAAGGACATAAGAACGCTCTGCAATTATAAAATAATACGGCTGAATAATAAACGAGGGCGTGTTTTTGCCCTCTTAACACTGCTAGAAAAGATAGTTGATTGGGGAGTTACTTTGTTGATCTTGATCCAGACTTTCAATGGCACAATATCGATCGGCCGCTTTATTCTATACAATAACTCCATCGACAGCCTTAAAGACAATGTAATAGCGATGTTTTCCCGGCTTTCTATCTGGTATAGAAATAGCGCAATGCTTGATCAGATTAGAAACTTCTTCAACCTTTCGCCAGAGACAATGAACGAAAATGGAATAACGGTTGACAAAATCGAGTCAATCAGGCTGGATAAAGTGTCATATAAATATCAGGGAAAACAAGAATATGCCTTGAAGAATATCTGCTTTGAAATAAAAGCAGGCGAGATGGCCATTTTTATGGGGGAAAATGGATCCGGGAAATCTACATTGGTTAAGATAATAATGGGAATATATAGCGATTATTCTGGGACTGTTTTTGTTAACGGATACGACCTGCGTACAATAAATTTGACGCATTACCGGCAAAAAGTGAGTACACTGTTCCAAAACTATATCCGTTATGAGAGCAGTATAGAAGAAAATATAAGATACGGCGACATTAACAGAGATGATAGCCCAAACAATATTAAAGTGATTCTTAAAAAAGTTCAGCTCAGTGAATATGAAAATCAGCTCTCGCAAATTCTTGGATATCAGTTTCAAGACGGAACGCAAATGTCAATAGGACAGTGGCAGAAGTTGTCCCTTGGGCGTGCCTTGTATCGGGAAGCTGAACTCTATATTTTTGATGAACCAAACGCTTCGTTGGACTTAAGAACTGAATCCGCAATATTAGAAACAATAAAAAGTGAGACTCAAAAAAAGATTACCATTATCATAATGCACAGGTTTAATTACATGGTTCGATATGCTGATAAAATTATTGTCCTCAAAAATGGCGAAATTTCGGAGATTGGCACACATGAGCAGCTTGTTGAAAAAAGGGGCTTATATAATGATCTTTATTGTATGCACTTGAAAGTAAGCAGCAAAGGCAAAGTTTATGATATGGGGTGAAGATATTGCGGTATACGAAGAAAAAGAAAAAAACAAGAACTATTTTTGTTTTAATCCTTTTGATAATTCTTGTTGGACTGGGGTTGCAGATCTCAAAGAATATGCCTTTTAGTCCGGTTCACACAGCAGACTTGTCCCGTGGGTGGAATCTTATTCTCGTAAATGGAGACTATCGCATCCCTAATAACTATCAAAATGAAATTGAACTTACTACTCTTTCAAATGGAAAACAAGTAGACTCACGAATATACCCGGATCTTCAGGCGATGTTTGATGATGCAAGAGCTGAAGGCTTACAATTATTTGTAAGAGAGGGATACCGAACACGAGAAGAACAGCAGCAACTCCTTGACGATAAAATTGCTGCATATCTCAATGAAGGTTATACAAGGCAAGAAGCCGAAAGACTAGCAAAAGAATGGGTTGCGGTTCCTGGAACGAGTGAACATGAAATCGGTATAGCGGTTGATATAAATGCTGACACCTCGGCCTCATCAAAAGATGCAGTATACTCCTGGCTTGCGGAAAATTCCTACAAGTATGGATTTATCAATCGGTATCCATCAGATAAAAAAGAGATAACAGGAGTGGCCAACGAACCTTGGCACTATCGTTATGTTGGAAAAGATGTTGCAGAGGAAATATATATGAGCGGCCTATGCTTAGAAGAATACTTACAGCAACTTGATTAAGTTGGTTTGGGAAAGGATGAAACAAAGATGATTTCTGTACGTGAAAAAGATGAATCTTATGATGAAAAAATTAGAAAAATGCTGGTTGAGGCCGTTGAAGGCATAACGGTGTCTGACGAGATTAAGCTGAGAATACAGAAAAGAATAGAAGCTGAAATTAATTCCAGCAATAAAGCTGTGAGGCAGAATGAAAGCAGACCATGATACAGTTTGCAAGGCAAGTGAAAAGGGTGACTATTTGTTCTTATCCCCGAAGAGGATGTTTTCTCTTGCAGTTCCTCTATCTTTTATAATAGATGCGGTTCGATATTGTTGGACCAGGGAGTTCCCAGTTGCTTTTGTCGAAAAAAATAGGACCAGTTTTGTGGTTTAAGTAAAGGATGCATATAACTCTCATAATTCATTTAGCCTGACAGCAAAGCTGTCAATCATACGGGGATTGGGGATGCCCCCAACAAGCATTTTTCCGCCTTTTCTTTTTTTAAAGAGACCGGGAAAATTGCATTTGTATAGACAAATGCCCAGCTTGCCAAGTAACTCCGTTCCGTTTGTGAGGAGTTTGTGTTTTTCTGATATTATATTTAATTAAGGTGTGCACCCTGCCCACCCTGTCAACGCTTAGTTCCTTTATAATATAGATCTTGTGCCTTATGATATAATAGTGATGACAGGTGACAACCCCTCTGTTCTCGATCGTCTCGCTTATTCTCATAATAGACAGCACCTTGAGGTTTTTTTATGAATAATGAGAAAAAACTGACAACCGCTGAACTCATGGACCTTCTTTTTAAAGAGAAAAGTATTGAGCGATTCTTATCGCGATCTGAAACCGACTTTTTTATGCCATCCTTCAGCGAATATATAACAAGTCTTTGCCGAAAAAATCGTTCCGTCCCCGAGCATGTTATTTCCAGGTCAAATATTGAGAGATCTTATGGGCATCAGCTTTTTAGTGGACGACGCAATCCGTCGCGAGATACCGTCATTCAACTTGCATTTGGTTTTGAAGCCAATGTTGAGCAAGCACAAGTTCTTTTGAGAGTGGCTCAAAAGAACCCATTGTATCCGCGCGTCAAGCGTGACAGCGCAATCATTTATTGCTTGCACAACGGAATTTCAATTGTAGAAGCTCAGATTATATTGCACGACCTAGGCCTGCCGATTCTTGGAGGAAAACGAAATGAAAGAGATTAGTTCTGCGGTACAGGACATACAGTCTGCGTTTGAAAAGAATCAATACCCAAACGAATTTCTTGCGGCTTATGACCAAGTTGAGTGTCTTGCAAACCATTATGGAAGGGAAACTTTTATTGTACAAAAGAAGGACAGCGATGGTTTATATGTGGCTAAATGCTATGATTTGACCACGTTTTCTTTTTCTTCGGGAATTGATTTAACAAAAGACTTCAATCATAAAGGATTGCCTCGCTATATTGAACAATTTCAAAACGACAAAATGCTCTGTGTTATTCGTGAGCATATCGATGGCGTTCCGTTGAACAAACTTACTTCGGAGCGACCAATTTCTTTTAAAGAGATTATTGATATTTGTACGAAGCTTAGCGATATTATCATCTATCTCCACGAGCATCAACCTTCGATTATTCATCGCGATATCAAGCCTGCAAATATTATTGTTCAGCCTGACGGTAACGTTGTTTTAATTGATTTTGATATAGCTAGAATGGTTCGTGATGGTGCTGACGAAGACACGGTCTTTTGGGGGACAAGAGGCTTTGCACCTCCTGAACAATATGGCTTTTCGCAGACTGATGGAAGAGCCGATATTTATTCTTTCGGCACCTTACTTCGATTCCTCCTAACCGGCAGTATTCGCGAAAACAATAATATAACAATTAACCATGGTCTGCAGACGATTATTGATAGATGTACCGCCTTCTCTCCAAAAGAGCGTTTTAAAGATATGCGTTCCGTTAAGAAGGCTTTACAATCCGTAAAAGAGCGACCAGGCATAACACCGCGACAAATTGCGTCTGGTGTAATTATAGCGTTGGCCTTTTTTGTAATCGGGTTTTTAATTGGTCGGAATACCATTCTGTTTTCTGCACCAGAACACGGAGTTTCATTTTCTGAGCCGTTGTTCGAAGCCGCTGTACGAGAGCAGCTTGGTGTTAGTGAAAATGTAATTTTAACAGATGAAAACCTGTCGGAAGTAAGGAGGTTATATATTTACGGTACATCGGTATTCAAAGAACCGGATCAATTCTATGAACAGGTAATCGACGACAGTGTGCGTGGGCAACTTCGTACATTAGATGATATAAGCTTGCTTCCAAACCTGGAGGAGCTTCACATTGTGAATCAGGGCGATATTGATATTTCAGCATTGTCAACTGCAAAAAACCTATATGCATTGGAGATTAAACATACTCCTATTTCGGATTGCTCTTCTATCGCAACGTTGAAGCAATTAAAACACATCTGTTTATTTGACACAGACATCTCAGATTTTACAGGCCTTGAAAACTGTGCCTTGTTAGAAAGCCTTGATGTTGGCCTTACTCCTGTCAGATCAATGGATCAAATTGGAGAATATCCTTGGGTAGAGAGCCTGACGCTTATGTGGTTAAGAATGAAATCTTTGGATGGTCTGGAAAAGATGACAAAACTGAAAGCGGTTTCTCTTCAATTCTCTGAGATTGATGACATGTCTGCCCTTCTGAATCTTCCGGAATTAGAGGTCGTATATGCAGGAAGAGATAATATTGAGCAGGTTGAAGAGCTTCTTCGAGATACAAATGTTAGTGTCGAGCTGGGCGAATAAGGTGTAAAAAAGTTTAAGGTGGGCTATATGCCCACCTTAAACTTTTTTCGGCATTGTAAAATCTAAAAAAGGTGTTTTGCCCCTCTTATGCAAGCTTATTCATTTAATCATAGGTTTAACAAATAACACCAGAGAGTGAAAACACATTTTCTCCATTGATGTTTCATTAGAGGGCTTCCTGGAGGGGGCAATTATCGCAGTGCAACTTTAGTAAGAAATACAAACAAAGCTATCTACTACAATATAAATGAAGCCTAGTTCAGGAGGAATGTTATGGAATCAACTGCCTACATCCTGAAAGATGACCTTGAATATATCAGAGGAATACTCTCCCAGTTCGGTGCCTACCGGTTTTCAGAGGATGTGCAGCAGCACATGAACGCGCTGAGCCTCTCTTCTGTAGCGCTTGCTGAGCGATGTTTGGTCAGCCATACGATTGTGGATAGATGGAGAACAGGAAAGGCGAAACCCAACGGAAAAGAACGCATCAAGGAACTGGGCATGGCGTTGGGCATGGACAGCAATGCTTTAAACGTGTTTCTTCTACACAACGGCTACCCGAGATTATATCTCAAAAACCCGTTGGACAGCGCGGCGCGGCTCCTGCTGCTTAGCAGCGCTGGAAGGCAGGATATCGTAAATATGTATCGTGAGCTTGTGGAGCGGCTCGGCCTCAGCCGGCTAACGACAGTGGACGAGGAGGCTCCTCTTGCCACTACGGTCATGAGCATGGAATTAAAGCAGGCCGCGGAGGATGGACAGATCAGCCGCTGGTTCCGCATATATAAAGGACAGTTTTCCGGTGACGGGAAAACGCAGTTGCCCGATCTTCGTCTGGGTCGGTTTCTGCTCCTCTATATCGGAGACACCACGATCCATGAGATGGTGGTTACTGGCGAGCTGCCAGTCTCCTTGCGCAATCTCCTGTATCCGTTGGTCGCAGGAAAAGAGGTCACTGTTCGCTTTCTGCGGGAAAAGCTGATAGCTTTCGGCCTGTACGCCAATATGACAGAGCAGGAAATCGACATCATGCTGCAGTGCGCAAGACTCAGGCTCATCTCCGAGCCTTCTACGGCTTTGGATATGGCCTTGCTCTCAGCGTTGCGCTGCGCCCATGAGCGGTATCCCCTCTATGAATATGAAAACCTTCTCCGAATTATAAAACAGCTTTCTGCATCAAAAGACGAGGATGATTTGAAATTGCTGGAGCAATATATGCGCCAGGAAGAAATCGTCAAAAGAATGGTTGACTATTACGAGAAGCGTGACCGTTCTGCAGAGGAGCGGGCTTTTGAACAGCACTACACCTCGTTGGAGGACAGAGGCGTCATGGATTATGTGCATGATCTGCTTTCCGGTCTTTTGGATAATGATTGCCTTGAGAAGAGTGATACAGCGAAGTTTCTGGAACTACTGAAAAGAAGCTGAGGAGGATGTGTAATGGAACTGAGCAGAGGCGCGCAGGCAGTCCTGACGCAGGCGCAGAAGCTACGCCTAGAAACCAACGGGGACAAGCTCTGCGTTGAACATATATTCTACGGACTCCTTCGGATGGCCTGCTATTTGGACGCTCCGATGGACAAGCCGGAATACCGTGAGGATGCGAAAAAACTCCGTTCGTTTCTGGAACAGAATATGCGCAGCATTGCCAGTGCAGTCCATCAACTGGAAGAGGACGCACGAAAGGATGATTCAAAGTTCGTGGACGCCGCCCTGATGTTGGGAAGAGCCTCCGAGCTGGCGCGCGCCGGAGAAATTGGTGTGATGGAACTGGCCAACGCAGCATGGGAAACCGCCACGCCGACGATCCGTGCTGTGAAATGGCTGCGAATAGAGGCGCTTACGGCTGAGGATGCGCGGTATCGTGAATCCCCCAAGGCACAGGATGCTGACATCCCAGGGCAGAGGCATGGCCCTGAGCCAAAGAAAGACGGCGCAGATGGTGTGACGCCCTCACAAATGGTGGCGTTTCTGGCACTATTGGCCGCCGCAAACGAACAGCAAAAGACCGGCCTGCGCCAAAATGCCGGTCGGAAAAAACAAAAGGTCAGACGCAAGACCAAACTCGGCCTGTTTACCTACCGAGGGGGCACGGTCGCCGCCGCTGTTCAGTATTTTCTGTTTGGCCTGATCGTTCCCTTTGCTTTGCTAGCCGGTCTGGAAATGGCCACGGGCGTTGTCAGCGAGCCTTCAACGCCGGTTGTTGCCTTTCTCGTCAATGTTTACATTGCTCTGTGGGGCTTCTACCTCTGCCGTGGGGCGGCGCTGCTGCTGGGGCTGATCAGCAACGCGTTTGGCGCATTCCTTCAAATCCTGTCGGATCTGGCACTGATCGCCGCGTTGACGCTTTCCGTGCAGGCTGCATGGCAGTTGCCAGTCGTTCCCACCTGGCTTCGGATCGTGAGCTGTATCTGTGGCTTGATTGTGTTGCTGTTTGGCACGGCCTTGTTCGAGCATCTGAGATCCGAGGGCGATGTGACAAAAACAAGAATCGATTTCGGAAACACGGAGGGAACGCCGGGCAAGATTTTTTTCAAGACCTTGTCCAAGGAACTGATGCTCCCGCTGCTCATCTTCGCGGTCATTTGGATTGCCCGGTGGGAATCGCCACTTTGGGCCGTTCGCATCTATTGGATCGCGGGATTTCTCTGGCTGTGGAATGTGATCAATAATATGTATACCTGCTTCGAACTGCGGAATCAGACGTCACATCGCCGACGCAAAGGGCGACGACTGGTTAAGTTTTTACGAGCTGCTCACATCTTTTTCGTCGTTCCAGAACTGGTTGTACTGCTTCATTGGCTGTTCACCTGGTTCCCCATGCGCGTATGGGTGATTGTCCTGCTATCGGTTTACAGCGCTTTCATGCTGCTTCTTTCGCTGATGTACGCAATCGGAGCTGCAAAACCGCTCTAAAAAAGATACTGAAAGGGCGAAATGAGCTCTTATGACAGGAGGTATGAACTGTGCCGGGAAAAGTCATTTTTGAAATCACAAAAGGAGCCCTGGAAGGGCAAACATATACCTTTGAGGATACTAGCCGTATCTTCATCGGCCGCCAGGAGGACTGCGGCATCGTCATGCCGGAAAACACCGTGTCCCGCTATCATTGCCTGGTGGATATCCGGCCGCCTGCAGTCAAGCTGCAGGATTTCGGCAGCCTGAACGGCACCTTTCTCAATGAGAAGAAGATCGGGCAGCGAGATCGGGATCAAACGTGGGAGGCAGCAAAAGAGGAGGCGCATGAGGAATACGAGCTGCATGACGGAGATGTCCTACGGCTCGGCAAAAGCTGCGAGATTAAGTGCTCCATTGATCTACCGATGGAAATGCAGATATCCAGCATGGATCAGACGGTATATGAGCCCGTTCCCGAAAAGCCTCAAGAGAAGCCGGAAAAACCAAAGGCCTCCGGGCAAAAGCCGGCTTTGTCGAAGAAAGAAAAGAAGCCGGAGCCTAAGTCACCCGAAAAGCAGAAGCGTTGTCAGAGTTGCGGGAAACCCTTTACCCCAACAGCCCCCGACAACAACCTCTGCCCCGCCTGTCTTGCGAACCGGGCAAACGTGCTCAACGGGATTCTCGCGGCCCTTCTGGAAAACGCGGGACAGGGGCAAAAGCAGGAACAGGCAACACCTTCACCCGTGGCAGGCTATGACAAGGTAGCTCTCCTCGGAAAGGGCGGCATGGGCGAGGTGTGGAAGGTTCGGGAAAAGAAAACCGGAAAAATCTACGCCCTGAAGACCATGCTTCCACAGGCTGCGGCGGATGAACATGCCAAGAAGCTGTTCCTGAGAGAAGCCAGCGTCGGCAAGTGCTTAAACAACAAAAATGTGGTGAGGACCTACCAGATCGGCAGCTCCAACGGCGTTTTCTACATCCTCATGGATCTCTGCGAGGGCGGAAGCGTGGATGACCTGATGACAAAACATGGCGGCAAGCTCCCTCTGGAGCTGGCTACCTATATCATTTTGCAGGTCCTCGCCGGCCTGGATTACGTCCATAACATGGATATCGAAGTTGAGATCAAAAAGGGAATGTTCGGCGGCACGAAGGAGGTCTCGGCAAAAGGCGTCGTCCACCGCGACTTCAAGCCCGGCAACATCTTCCTTGCCGACAAGAGCGACCACCCCCGCGCAATGGTTGCCGATTTTGGCATGGCAAAAGCATTCGAAACAGCCGGCTTGTCCAATGTTTCAAAATCCGGCAACGTGATGGGGACTCCGGTTTTCATGCCGCGGCAGCAGGCACTCAACTGTAAATATGCAAAGCCGGAAGTGGATGTTTGGGCCGCTGCTGCGAGCTATTACAATATGCTGACGGGAGAATTCCCCAAGAACTTCCGCCGCGGCGTCAATCCCTGGCAGATTATTGTCACGGAGAGCGTCGTGCCGATTCGGCAGCGCAATTCGCAGGTCCCGGAGCGATTGGCACAGGTGATCGACCGCGCCCTTGTGGAACGGCCTGAGATCGGATGC